>JGI20163J15578_10000485_pt1 | contig 16520 bp, 10 predicted proteins | sample TergutCu122P1_FD_15578 | JGI IMG/M metagenome (IMG submission 15578)
GAGAATTAGAAGAGCTTTACTAAATGCAGAGACAGCTCGAGAAAGATTTAATTTAATGGAAACATCTATGGAACAAGCTAATGAAAATCATCGTCTAATTAGTTTAAGATATGAAATTGGTATGGCTACCTTACTAGAGGTTGAAAGAGCAAGTGGTGAGATTGATAATGCAAAAGCGGAGAGGTTGTCTGCAATATATGATTATAATCTAACTGTTGCTATGATCAGACATGGATTGTTTGACCTTGGAGGGGCGGGTAATTAATGCCTGGTAACAGCCTTTTAAGAAAGCATGAATGTACAGGAAAAATGGAGCAAATTCTAGAAGCAGCCATAAAGGTTTTTGCTTGTAAGGGATTTCACAATGCTAAGATTGAAGAAATTGCAATTAATGCTAAGATTGGCAAAGGCACAATCTATGAATATTTTGGAAGTAAACAGGATATGTTTCAAGAAATGGTCAAATATATTCATAAGCTTTATTTGGAAAAAGTTACAGCTAATTTAGAAAAAAAGTATACATTTAAGGAAAAGGTACAATACTTACTAGAATCGTACTTGAGGTTTATTTTGGAACATAAGGAAATGGCACAGGTTTTACTAGCTGATCCTCCTCCTATAGATGAGGATTTTAAGAAATGGTTTTTGGAACTGGAAAAGCAACAGGTTAAACTTTTACAAGGCAGTGTTATAGATGGTATTAAAAATGATGAACTTAAAGATATTGATCCCTATTTGCTTACTAAGGTAATAGCCGGAGCAATAAATTATTTTGGCAAATCAATTATACTTAATGGTCAAGATATGGCGGAAGATGATTTAGAAGAATTCTCTGCTGTTATTGTTGATTTGTTGTATAAAGGAATAGCAAGGTAAGAACGGAGACCAGTCGTCAGAAGTCAGAGGTTGGAAAGGGTTGGTGTCTATATGCAACAGTATATTAATTCTATAAAAAAACTACAATTTATCATAGTTTTAGCACTGGCTATTTTGATTTTTCCCGGTTATGTCCTTGCATATTCTGATACCAATAATCATTGGGCGGCTCAGGAAATAGATTTATTGTCTGCTAAGGAAATTATTAGTGGATATAGTGACGGAAGCTTCAGACCTGATCGTAGTATTACCAGGGCAGAATTTAGTAAAATTATAATTACTAGCCTTAATCTTGCTGAAGAGGCCAATAACCTTTTAAATGTTCCTTCGGCTTTTAGAGATATCCCGGCTTCTCATTGGGCAAAGGGATACATTGAACTTGCTTATGAATTTGGTATAATCAATGGTTATGCAGATAGAACCTTTAGACCGGAAAGCCCAATTAGAAGAGATGAGCTAACAACGATGATTATAAGAGCTTTGGGCGTTTCTGATACATTGGGAGACTCAGTTAACCTTGCTTTTATTGACCAGCATGAAATTCCTGTATGGGCGAGAGATGCTGTGGCAAAGGCGTTAGCTCTTAATCTTACCGGTGGTTACCCAGACGGTTCTTTTAGACCTGCTGAACGGACAACAAGGGCCCAGGCAGTTACTTTTGTTGTTCGAATGTTGGAAGCCAGAGGTGATACTCTCGAATTTGCAGGATTACTTGAAAGTCTGGATACTGTCGGCAACCGAATGCAAATCAAAATTGCCGGCGAAGAGTACTTTTTTACTTATAGTGAATCTTTAAGCATATACAGAGGCAGAGAACAAATAACTTTGTCGGAGCTGGCTTATGAATTACCAAGAGAAATTCACTTTATAGTTAATTCTCAAGGAATAATTAGTTATATTGAACAAGTAGAGGAACTAAGGAACTTACCGGTGAACTCCTTGTCTCAGATTATAAATAATGAATCAGTGCTGTCAGTTACTCTGCCCAGACAAAGGATCTTGGATGTATCAAGGTTTGGTTATATAGGTATTAATCCGGGAAGAAGCTTGGAGATAACTATTAATGAAATGAATGTAAGAGATATTGTTGCTACAGGAGCACAGGGACAGGAGCAAATTATAGCAATAATAGACACAGGCGTTGATCCCGGTCATCCTGATCTTAGAGAAACTACCAGAGGAACTGATAAGATCATTGACTGGGTTGATTTTACAGACGAAATGAGGATAAATATATCAGGTACTATAAGCGTAGCAGAAGATGATATTTATGTTATTAATGGAGTAAGTTATACGATTAGGAATGTTCCTTCAAGAAGCGGAGAGTTTAGATATGGGTTTATTCGAGAAGGAAATTTATTTAGAGATTTAAATTTTAACGGAAATTTTGATGATGAGTTTTTAGTAATTCTTTCTGATCCAGATGTTCCGGGGAGATATGATACAGTATTTATAGATCTGATCGGAACAGGAAATATTGACGGACAGGCGGGTGGTTTTAGGTTATTTAGAGAAGACAGAGAATACTTTACCATTGCGTCCTTTGACCGAACAAGACGTTTTAATATAGTTGTAGCCGGTATTTGTCCAAACGGAAATTGGGTTAGATTTGGTGCTGATTTTAACGGGCATGGAACTCAAGTTGCAGGAATAGCTGCAGGTAATGGAAGAGTCCAAGGAGTAGCACCGGGAAGTCAGATTATGGTTCTTAAAGCTGTGAATTCTATGGGAGAGACTAATTGGGATCTCCTTAAAGAGGCTATAAACTATGCAGCTGACAATGGTGCTCATATAATCAATCTGAGCTTAGGTTATTATCGCGATGAAACAGCAGGAAATAACTCTTTGACAGAGCTTATTGCTAGATTAAGCAGAGAGAAAGATATTGTATTTACAGTGGCAACAGGGAATACAGGTCCGGGGTTGGCTTCTTTGGCTACTCCGGGTAATGCAAAAGAAGCCATATCTGTAGGAGCGTTTATTTCCCCTGCTATGTGGAGTCATGATTATGGTTTTGAAGTAGAGTATGATAGTCTATGGTATTTTAGTTCTATGGGTCCAAGAATAGATGGGCTTATGATTCCGGATATAGTAGCACCCGGAAGTGCTGTTTCTACTGCTCCTATGTGGGCTTCAGAAAAATACTCTCTGGCAGCAGGAACAAGTATGGCTGCTCCCCACGTAGCCGGTGCGGTTGCATTACTTAGAGATTCTTTAAGCAGGTCTTTGGGTCAGCCTCCGAGCTCACAAGATATTAGAAGAGCTATTTCCCTTGGAGCAAGGCCGTTGGACAACTTTGGCCCTGCAGAAGTTGGCTCTGGTGTTATAGACGTTGCAGAGGCATGGAGAAAGTTATTCCTTGTAAATGAAGTTAAGCCTCTAGTACCTCGGACTTATAATAAAAAATTTGGTTTTGGAGAAGGGCTGTATGCCAGAGAGTTTATTCCGGGAGAAATTAGTTTTAAGATACATAATCCCTCTAATGAAACGGTGGTTGTTAGTTGGGATTCCACGGTGGAATGGTTAATACCGGAGTTATCGCAAACCAGAATAGCTCCGACAGGAAGCAGAACAATTGGAGTAAATTATAATATACCTGAGGAACCGGGTCTTTATTCAGGGTTTTTAAGGGGTTATATTCTAGGTAGTTATGGATATGATTTGACAGCAATGGTAACGGTCATAAGACCCCATATTTTTGAAGAAGAAAAACAGAATAGGATTCATTTATCAGGAGAACTACCTGCAGCACAGTATTCACGGCATTTTTTCCAAGTACAACCGGGTGCAGAAAGCTTTTTTGTAAATCTAAGAGTGGCAATGGACGAAGCACGACCTTTAGGCAGAGTGCGGGCTCATATAATTGATCCCAATGGTAACGAGTATTTTATGACAGAGTATGTTGGACTGGGGCCACCGGGTGCATTAATAAGGGAAGAGACATCCGTGCGCATATTGACTCCGACAGTTGGTGTATGGGAAGTTGTGGTTTATAGTTCTCCGGCTCTAAGTATTCACAACGCACGAAAAAGTCAGTTTTATCTGGAAGCAAATCTTACAGGCACTATGAATCCTATGGATAACTTTGAACAATCAAACTGGATAATTGGTGGCATAAGCTCAGATAGGGATTTTGGCGGTTATGAAGCTAAAACTTATCGGATAATTGATAGAGTAACTAAAAGGCCGATTGATGGATTTGTAGAATTAAACGGACTCTTATATGAGGTTAGGAACGGCAGGTTGTTTATCCAACGATAAATAAAAACATTTAAAGCTATAAAAAATAATAATTAAAGAATTAGAATATTTAAAAACTAAGCCTTGCTTATTTAGCAAGGCTTAGTTTATAATATGGTAATAGCATATGGAGATTACAGATAAACATGCGCTAACATTGTAATTAGGAGGTAGGAATGTGGAAGGGAAGGGTGTAGGAGTTGAAAGGGAAAGTTGGGGCTCTCAGTTTGGTTTTATTATGGCCGCAGCCGGTTCCGCAATTGGTCTAGGAAATATATGGAGATTTCCTTATATGGCAGGTGAAAATGGTGGAGGAGCATTTATACTTATTTATCTTGGTGCAGTTATTCTTATAGGTTTCACTGTTTTGCTTTGCGAGTTTGCTGTTGGTAGAGGGGGGCAGGCCAATGCTATTAGCTCCTTTAGAAAGCTAGTTCCCGGTTCAGCATGGTGGATTGCCGGTGCCTTTGGTGTTATGGCGGCACTTCTTATTATGTCATTTTATATTGTAGTTTCCGGTTGGACCATGGCTTATACATGGCTGACTCTATCAGGTCAACTTACGGGAGTCGCAGCATATCAATTGACGGATATATTTAATGAGTATGCAGCTCGTCCGGTAGCACCAATTGTTTGGATGGGTATATTCTTAGCATTAACTGTAGCTATTACAGCTACCGGTATTAAAAGTGGTATTGAAAGATGGAATAAGATTTTGATGCCTCTTGTTTTTATTATTTTGATTATTTTTATGATCCGAGGGTTAACTTTAGAAGGTAGTATGGTAGGAGTAAACTTCCTATTGCAACCGGATTTCTCGCAAGTTACCGGAACTACTGTTTTGTTAGCATTAGGGCAAGCATTCTTTTCTTTAAGTTTGGGTATGGGTATAATGATTACTTATGGTAGTTACTTAAAGAGAAAGGAAAACATGGCTTCTTCGGCAGCTACTGTAGCCGGACTTGATACCGGTGTTTCCATTATAGCCGGACTTGCTATTTTTCCTGCATTATTTGTTGTTGGCTTAGATCCGGCCTCAGGACCGGGACTTGTATTTATGGTATTGCCGGCTGTTTTTGATAGCCTGCCTGCAGGGGTTTTATTTGGAACTTTGTTTTTCTTTTTATTAGCTATTGCAGCTTTGACTTCGGCAGTATCAATTTTTGAGGTTTTGGTTGCACTTATTAAAGAGAAGCTTAATCTTAGTCGTGCCTTTACTGCCACTACAGTTGGGATTTTCATTTTCTTCTGTGGTGTAACAGCATCACTATCTTGGGGACCTTGGAGTCATATAACAATACCATTCCCCGGATTGGGCGATCTTAGACTATTTGCTTTTTATGATAGACTATCAGCTCTGGTAATGCTACCAATGGCTGGGTTATTGACCTGTTTATTTGTAGCATGGGGATGGAAATTTAAAAATTCTATCAAAGAAATCACTAATGACGGCCAATTGAATTTTTCTTGGTTACCGGTATTTAAAATCATGGTGGGTTTTGTAGCACCGATTGTAATTTTCCTGGTATTACTTAATGGTTTGGGAATACTTCCTGCTATACTTGCTTGGTTTGGATAAATAGCCAGGTATATTAAAAAAAGCAAGGGCATATCAATTTTTGCCTTTGCTTTTTTTATTTGTTCCGGGGGAAAAGGTGTTTTAATTGCTTTTACATATATGCAAAATAATATATAATGGTGTAATGAAACAAAGAATTTGCAAAATAGTACCAGAAGGAGGAAGATATTTTGGTATCAAAAACTAAGTCAAACAATTATGTATACTACTTTTTGATATTTGTCCTAGTTATAGCACTGCTGGCATCTGCATATCTCGCACAACAGAGAGTATATTTGGAGCAGGCCAATAAATATGTAGAGGTTACTCTGGATAGCCAAGAGATTGAACGGTTATCTAGGTATAGTCCGTATTCGGAACAAGAATTATTAAGGCAATTTAGAGAAATAGGTGTATCTAGTATCCTTTTAAGGGAACAAATTATTAGTGACCTGGAGTCACATAAAGCTTGGGTCTTGTCGGGAAATCAGATCCTTATAGATGATAGATACAGAGCAGTGTTGGGGAATAATATTGATACTATTAGATCCGGTTATAACTATATTATAACTACGGATGAAAGAGTCCATGAACAAATAGCTAAAAACATATCCAGAAAGATTTTTAATGCTCATATCCCGGAATCAAACGGTAATATTCAATTTGTTGGGGTTCCTATTACCAGAGCTGAACTTAGTAGTATTGGTCTTGGTTTTGATCGAGATTTTATAGATATGGCTGTTTCAGAAGGATATAATCTTTTAGTACAAATACGAAATTGGCCTCAAAGCTCACCGGAAGCAATAAAGGGAGTATTTGAATATTTGCAGCCATACAGGGAAAATATTACGGCAGTGTTTTTTAATGACTACATAATTCCCGGTCTTCCGGATTATCTATATCTTATTAACGAAGGTATTGAAAGTCTTGATGCAAACTTTGCTTTTGTTGAATCCTTTATTTTTAATCAGCGAGGTGCCCGACAAATCGGGTTGGAAGAGCAAACAAATGTTGTCAGACTCCATGCAATATCTGTAGGTGAAATGGTAAATATGACCCCTCAAAGGGCAGTAGATAGGTTTACCTTAGCAATAAGCGACAGGAATGTTCGAGTTATATTAGTGAGGTTTTTCTTCCCAATGGATACCTCAAATTGGATTGAAACGAATATAGAGTATCTTGGTGGTGGAGAAGGTTTTATAGGTTTAATTCCTGCTATAGAAAGGGCAGGTTTTAGCATTGATGCAGCCCAACCTTTTCATTCCCACGTTGTATCAACAGAAACCAGGATGCTATTGATCTTTTTAAGTGGTCTGGGTGTTCTTGCCGGGGGAATGTTACTTTTAAGAAGACTAGACCTTTCAAAGCTTGGCTATTTATTAGGTGCAGCAGGTCTTGCGATCTGGGTACTTGCTTTTTTAGTGGATTTTGTTTTAAATATAAATATTTTAAATATGGCTACAAAGGCCATGGCTTTGGGTTCAGTAATAGTATTTCCATCATTTGCTGTCATTTCGGTTTTAAATGATAAACCTTGCACTTCCATTGGGAAAGCTGCAGTTAAGCTTATCCAGATGTCCTTGATTAGTCTCATGGGTGCATTAATAATGGTAGGTTTACTTGCTCATTTAAACTTCATGCTTAAACTTGACCAGTTTATAGGAGTCAAAATAGCTCATATTTTACCTATTGCTTTGGTAGTTTTTACATTTTATTTATGGCAGGATAGAGATAATTTACCGGCCAGAATCAAGGACTTGCTTGATAGAGTTATTACCAACAAATATTTAATATTAGCAGGGGTTATCTTGATTGTTGGTTTTGTGTATATATCCAGGACAGGTAATGAAATGGCTGTTGTATCCGATTTGGAACTTAGAATAAGAAGCCTGTTAAATGATTTATTAATAGCCCGTCCTCGTACACAGGAGTTTTTAATTGGTCACCCTGTAATGTTACTAATGCTCTATTTAGGTTATAAGCATCGTTATTTGCCGTTACTGGCATTAGGAGTTATAGGTCAAATTTCTATGGTTAATACTTTTGCTCATGTTCATACACCATTAATTATATCCATGATAAGAACCGTTAATGGATTATGGCTGGGTATTGCTATAGGTATTGTGCTTATACTACTATGGAGATATTACAAGCGTTGGGAAGGCAGGTTTTTTAATGAATAAAAAAATTGCAATATCCGGTTACTATGGATTTCAGAATATAGGAGATGAGGCTATTCTTTATAGCATGATCCAGGCCTTTGATACTATAGGAGGTATTGAACCTATTGCTTTGTCCAACAACCCGAAATATACCAGAAAACAATATGGTATAGAGTCAGTTGATAGATGGAAGCTTTTTGCTTTGATTAAATCATTAAGAAAATGTGATCAACTTGTCAGTGGCGGTGGTAGCCTGCTTCAGGATGTAACCGGTCCTAAAAGTATTATTTATTACTTAGGCGTGGTTTTTTTAGCAAAGCTTTTAGGTAAAAAAGTTATGTTCTATGCTCAAGGAATAGGACCTATTAACACTCCTAGAGGCAAGTGGCTCATGAAATGGTTAGCAAATAAAGCTGATTTGATTACTGTCCGAGATGAGGCATCAAAGAAACTTTTGGGACAGTTGGGAGTTAACAAACCAGAAATAAGGGAAACTGTAGATGCTGTTCTTGGGATTGATAGAAAAAAAGTAAATACTCAACCCGGAGAAAAATTATTGACGGAAATGGGTATTTTCAAAGATGAGGCACCAATTATAGGTGTCTCTCTGAGAGAATGGCAGAATTCGGACAGCTATAAAAAAGTTATGGCAAAAACCTGTGATAATTTAATAGAAATGGGATATAGGATTATATTTATACCTTTTCATTTTCCCAGTGATATAGATCCGGGACGAGATACCATTAAGCTTATGAGTCGCGGGGAAAAAGCTGTTCTTATGGAAAATCAGGTTGATGTGGAAGAAATGTTGGGGCTTTTGGGTAGCCTCCATATGATGATTGGGATGAGGCTTCACTCTTTGATAATGGCTGCTGTTATGGGAGTGCCTATTGTTGGTATTTCCTATGATCCAAAGGTAGATAGTTTTATGGAGCAAGCATTTCAGCCCCTGGCAGGAAGGGCTGAAATTATTACGGAAGGTCAGCTGTGGGACACTGTCAAAATAGCTTTAGAAACTCGAGAAGCCAATTTGCCCGGATATTTACAGATTATAGATAAAAAAAGGGAGCAGGCATTGGAAACTGCTCGTTGGGCAAAGGAGCTTTAGCAATTAATAATTATAAAACCATTTAATGTAGTAGTAATATAGACAGGAAGAGGATAAAAATGACTCTACAAAATGAAGCCACCTTGCTAACGAAAATTGCTAAAATAGCCGGTATTCTTGTGTTGCTTAATCTTTTAAGCAGAGTGCTGGGTTTTGTGCGTAATATGGTAATTGCAGCGGAGTTTGGTGCTACCGGGCATACAGATGCTTATATGGTTGCTTATAGTTTGCCCTATGCGTTACAGGCTGTACTGGGTGTGGCTTTTTTAGCTGTAATAGTACCAATTATTACGGCATATCTTGTAAAAGATGATGTAAATGAGGCATGGAAGGTAGCAAATATAGTTTTTAACTGGACATTTGTTATTCTTATTGGAATAACCCTTCTGGGAATTGTGCTTGCTCCTCAAATAATTACAATATTAGCCGGCGGATTTGATGAAGAAACACGTAAGCTAGCCATTGATCTGACGAGAATTATTTTTCCTTCTGTTATATTTATGGGCGTTGGTATGCTTGTAGCCGGTATTCTTAATGCAAAAGGGATTTTTGGCATAACTGCCTTTGCTCCGGCTTTTGCAAATATAATAGTTATAATAGCTGTGGTAACCCTTGCAGGGCGATATGGTGTTCATGGCTTGGCAGCAGGAACGGTAGTTGCGTTTATAGGTTTTTTACTTATACAATTACCTTCTTTGAAAAAAACAGGATTCAAATGGAAGTGGGACTGGGATAGAACCCATCCGGCAGTAATAACAGCAGGAGCTACAATTTTCCCATTGATTTTGGCAATCTCAATTAACCAAATACATCTGGCAGTGAACAGAATATTTGCTTCCGGTTTGGAACCGGGCAGTATTACTGTTCTTGATTTTGCGTATAGTTTGATGGCTTTGCCTTTGGGAGTATTTGTTGCAGCGATAGCTACAATTATATTTCCGGCATTTTCTCGTTGTGTTGCAAATGATGATAAAGAAGGATTGGCAAAAACCCTGGTGATGGGAATAGCCTTAGTATCTCTTATAGCTATTCCGGCTGCTGCAGGTTTGATGGTTGTTCGAGAACCATTGATTCAAATTACTTTTGAAAGAGGCCTTTTTAATGCTTATGATACTGCAAGAATGGCTGTTGCTTTGTGGTATTTTTCTCTGGGCCTTTGGGCAGTTGGTGCTAATACAGTTGTTGCAAGAGCATATTATTCTTTTAGAAATATTAGGGTTCCTTTGATAGCGGGGCTAATTTGTGCTTTGCTAAATGTGTTATTTAGTATGGCTTTATTACCGCATCTTGGACACGGAGGTCTTGCATTGTCAAACTCTTTAGCTTCTATAATTAATGCAACTCTTCTGTTGGTTATTTTCCGCAAATATTTACCAAATTTGAATTTCACCCAACTGGTGGTGCCTTTGGTAAAAGCAATTGTTGCTGCAGGTGTGATGGCTGTTACCTTGACGGCTATAATCCCCCATATAAGGGAATTTTTAAATCCTGACTTTTTGGGTCGGGTAATGGAACTTACTATACTGGTTGTTTTAGGATGTATAATCTATATAATTATGTTGTTTCTTATGAAAACAAAGGAGTTAGAGTTGATTAAAAAAATGTTCAAGAGGGAATAAATTCAATTGTTTTAAATTAATAGAAGGAATAAAAAAAAATTTGTAGAATCCTAAAAGGAAGTGATGTTGTGTTTTGCTATCCTCTTTTTTAATAGATAAAGTTGAGAGAAGGCTTAACAATAATGTCTAGGTGTTAAGGATAGTAACAACACAGTGGGGAGGAGGAAAAAGGAATGTCTCAGGTGATTTTGCCTGTTGCCATAGCTTTTTTAGTTGCATTTATTGCAACACCAATTGTGATTAAGTTTGCTAAAAAATGGGGTGCTATGGATGCTCCTAACGATAGAAAAGTACATACATATTCAATGCCAAGATTGGGTGGTCTTGCAATATTTGCTGGTTTCTTAACGGCAGTCCTTGCGACCCAGGCCATAAATACTCAGCTTATTGGAATACTTATTGGTTGTACAATAATTGTCCTGCTTGGTATTGTAGACGACATAAAAGGCGTGTCGCCAAAAGTAAAATTAGCTGTTCAAACCTTGGCAGCTCTTGTAGTTGTATCATTTGGGGTTCAGATTAGTTTTGTCACAAATCCCTTTGCAGAAATTTTCTTTTTAAATGCACTGGCAATTCCTTTGACAGTTCTATGGATTGTTGGGATTACAAATGCCGTAAACTTGATTGACGGTCTGGATGGTTTGGCTGCAGGAACTTCCGGTATTGCTGCGGTTACTATTGGTGTGGTGGCAATGATGGAGGGATATTTAGCTATAGCTATTCTGGCCATGATACTGGCTGGTTCGGTATTTGGATTTTTGCCTTTTAATTTTAAACCTGCTAAAATATTTATGGGTGATACAGGATCAATGTTTCTGGGGTTTGCCTTATCTGTGTTGGCGGTTATTGGATTGACAAAAAGTGCAACTGTAATATCTATTTTTATACCAATTGTTATTTTGGGTATTCCTATATTTGATACATTGTATGCTATAGTTAGAAGGTTCTTAAAAGGAACACCGATTTTTCAAGCTGATAAGGAACATCTACACCATCAGTTACTTAATATGGGATTAACTCATAGACAAACGGTCTTGGTGATTTATGCTGTTAACATTTGTTTGGGAGGTAGTGCTGTACTCATGTCTTTAATGGCACCTCCCCAGGCAGTTGTTATTCTTATTGGAGTGACAATTACCATGCTATTAGCTATGAACCATCTTAGCTTTGTTGCTCTTTCGCGAAGACAAAAAGCAAAAGACTTTAGAGGTTAAAAAGGGATAAGCCTGAACGGAGGTCAGTTGCCAGAGACTATGTTATCAAACTTTTGTATATTAGGGGGATGGATCCGTGAGATTTTTTAATTTTTGGGTTGGACTTGCTATGGTTGCCGCCTTGGTATTAGGTATTGCTTTAGGAAGTTTTGTAATAGGAAACACTATAATGGGTGTACCGGGATTACAGCAAGATCCTCTTGCTGGTGGAAGTTATGTAAATCAAGATGTAGAAGAGAGAGCTGCTGCTTTAGAATCTCAAATACTTGAGCTAGAGCAACAAATAGCTGGTTTAACTAGCTCTGTTGAAGCACTTGAAATACAGGTAGGAAGAGCAGGTAGTGCTCAACCCGGTCAAGCCCAACAAACCGGACAAGGAAACCAAACGACTTCGGCAACTCCGCCCGAAAATGCTACAGGGACCACTGCCGTTAGCACAGAAGGAAGAGAAATGGTAGTTAATGTAACAAATAACACGGGTGTAAATGTTCGCAGCGGTCCAAGTACTAATTTTAATGTTATATCCAATTTGACAAATGGTACTAGGGTTAATGTTATTTCTGAGTCATCCGGTTGGTCTGAGGTAGAACTTGATAATTATAGAACCGGTTGGATTCGCAGTGACCTTCTAAGATAGAACACCTGGTTTAATACTGGGTGTTTTTTCATTGATAGGTTTGTACTGTTTTTAAATGCGAAATAATATAATAAATAATTGCTAATTTGATAAACTATATAATGGGAAGCGTTCTTTAACTAAAGGGTTTCTTTTCATGTTCAAGGGGGTTTTTTTTATAATGAGTACGATTAGATTTGGTACTGACGGTTGGAGAGCTATTATGGCTAGGGAGTTTACTTTTGATAACTTTAGGCTTGTAGTACAGGCAGTGACAAATTATCTAAAGGAAGCAGATAAAAAAGGCAAGATGGTTATTGGTTATGATCAAAGGTTTTTGTCTGATGAATTTGCCTTGGAGGCAGCTCGGGTGTTAGCAGGTAATGACATACCGGTGTTACTGATAGATAACCCTGCACCTACTCCAACTACAGCGTATGCAATAAAAAGATATAATGCCCTTGGAGCATTAATGATTACAGCAAGTCATAATCCGCCTGAATATAATGGTATAAAATTTATTCCCGAATATGCAGGTCCGGCTACTCCTGAAATAACTGATGCTATAGAAAGGCATCTTAAAACCTTAGCCCTCGACAAAGTTAAGGTTAAATCAATAGAAGTTGCAAATCGTGAAGGATTAATTGAGTATATAAATCCCAAGGATGATTATTTTAACCATCTTCATAATGTAGTAAATTTAGAATATATTAACAAAACACCTATTAAAATAGTAATTGATGCTATGTTTGGTGCAGGTATAGGTTATTTAGATGAATTTTTATCCAATAGTCAATGTAATATAATCTCCATACACAATTACAGAGATCCTCTTTTTGGAGGAGGTATGCCTGAACCTATGGGTTCCAGTCTAAATGAGCTTGTACATAAAGTTAAAGAGTCAAGTGCTGTTTTGGGGCTTGCATTGGATGGAGATGCAGATAGATTTGGGGTTATTGATAGAGACGGAACTTATTTTAGTCCAAACCAAATATTACCTCTTTTATTACATCACCTAATTGAAAATAGAGGTTGGCTGGGAACCGTTGCCAGAACCATAGCTACGACTCATCTGTTAGACAGAATATGTGAATATTATGGTCAGGGTATATATGAAACATCTGTAGGGTTTAAATATATTGGTAAGCTTTTATTAGAAAAAGACTGCATTTTAGGCGGCGAAGAAAGTGGTGGTTTAAGTATCAGAGGTCATATACCGGAAAAAGATGGGGTTCTGGCATGTTTACTGGTAATAGAAATGGTAGCACAGTCCGGCAAATCTCTTGGAGAGCTTATGGAGGATCTCTATGAAAAATATGGGAAACTAATAAGCGAGCGTTTGGATATTACAGTTGCCACTGAAAAAATGTCCGGTATGCTAGTGGCAGTGAAGGACTATTCACCTGCTAAAATTAATGGACAGCTTGTTATTGAAAAAATAACTGTTGACGGAATAAAGTTAAAAATGGCAAATGGCTCTTGGGTGCTTATTCGCCCTTCTGGTACGGAACCCCTGTTTAGGCTTTATGCAGAGGCGGAAAGTGAAGATGAATTAAGGAAAATACAGCAATGCGTACGGGAAGATCTGGATCTATAAAAGACAATATGAACGCCATGCATATCCCGGGAAACTAATCCTAGTTTTGCAAGGCGTTTATTTATTTTAATTCATATATCCATCTAACTTTTATTTGAGAGTAGTATAAAGCCCAGTTGAATTAATTCGAATTTAACGGGGATCTGTTTTTGTGCTAACCCTAAAACCAAATCCCCAAACAGTATCAATAGAAACTAAGCTTCCTGCTAAGGTTAATTTTCGCCGTAGGCGTTTTATTGCATCGTCAACGGCTCTTGTTTCTACAAAGGTATCAAATCCCCAAATTTTGTTTAATAGTTCTTCTCGAGAAATAGCTCTTTCTTGATTTGTAAACATAAATACTAATAGGTTAAACTCGATATTTGTAAGTGCAAAATTTTTACTGTTACAGTGAGCAGTTAGCTTATCCGGATAAATGGTTATATCGGCATATGTTATTGTAGAGGATTCTTTCGTTGATTGTAAATCTTTGTTTAATCCGGCTTTAGTCAGCAAAGTTTTAACATGTGCAATAAGTTTTGCCGGATTAAAAGGCTTTGTAAGATAAGCATCAAATCCGAGGGAAATGCCGAAAATGTAATCTTCATCGGCTTCTTGTCCTGTTAATATAATGATGGGCAGATTAGAAATCTGTCTGATTTTTGTACCTATTGTAAAGCCGTCATTACCCGGCATCAATACGTCAAGAATTACCAGACTGCATTTTTTGTGTTGAAAAGCATCATATAACAAGTTGCCATTTTCAAAACATATTACTTGAAAACCTTCTTTTTCTAAAGCAAATTGAACCATTTTTCTAGTGACAGCATCGTCATCTGCTACATAAATTAGATTGTCCATCTTAGTGTAACCTCCCTTGTATATGCTTTAGTGTAATAAATAGTCAAGCTCATCTAAAGTTGTGCGTAACTCGGACGTTAGTTCGTTGATAAGTTCAGAATCAGGCAACTCAGAACTATTAAGTAAATGTTCTATTTTTTTTGCAGTATTACTTAATCGTAACTTACCAATTAAAAAAGCAGAATTTTTCAAAGTATGTACTAACATATGAGCATCTTTAATATTTCCTTGTTCTAAAAAACGGTTAATATTTTCGATTGTGTTTTGGTTACCTGTTACAAATAAAAACTGTAATTCTTTTAACAATTCTTCTTCAATAGTATAAGTGTGCTCGGGGAAGTTTTGTTTATAAGTGTCTATATTGTTTATGGGTTGAAAATATTCAAGAAGGCCTTGCCACATATCTTGTTTTGTAAAAGGCTTACTTAGATGGCTATTTGCACCGAAACTAGCAAATAGCGTATTGGTTTTTGGCGTAAACACTCCGGCAGTCATTGCAATGATTGGTGTGTTAATATTCCAGCTTGTGATAATAGAAGCTGCTTCATTACCATCCATTATTGGCATATGGAGATCCATAAAAATCAAAGCATAAGGTGCTTTGCCACTATCTATTCTTTCTTTTACTTTATCTACTGCTTCTTTCCCATTTGCTGCAGAAGTTGGTATTAAGCCTACTCGTTTCAGGTGTTCGCAGACTAAGCCAAGGTTCATATCATTATCATCAACAACAAGAACTTCTTCGTTATTGAAAATAGGTTTGGTTAAAATTATATTTTCTTTAATAGATAAGTTTGAAGTATAGGTTTCAATATCTATTGTCGCTAAAGTTATGGTAAAAGAGAATTTGCTACCTAATCCCAGAGAGCTTTCTACAAGTAAATTGCTGTCCATTTTAGCTAGTAAGTGCTTAGTAATAGTTAGCCCCAGACCTGTTCCACCAAATCTGCGGGTTGTACTGGAATCTGCTTGCATAAATGGATCAAATACGCGAGCGACCTGGTCCTCAGTCATACCTATACCGGTATCTTTAAATTTGAAATTTAATGTACAATTATTTTCATCAAGCTTTTTTGCGATAACAGTAGCTGTAATTGCGCTGCCACTGTTTGAAAATTTAATGGCATTAGACAGTATGTTGGTACAAATTTGAATAATTTTAGTAGGGTCACCTATCAAGTATTTTTTTTGTAAATCTGAAACTTCAATTTGAAAATTTAGGCTAATTTTTTTGTCGTTAGCACTGGGTAGTATCAAATATTGACATTGTTCTATAAGGTCGTAAATATCAAATACTATTGTTTCAAGCTCAAAGAGTCCAGAATCGATTTTAGATATGTCCAACACATCATTTACAATGCTAAGAAGCCATTTAGAGTTTATTAAAATTCTACTTAGGTATTCACGAGTAGCATTTGGTATTACGTCGTCTAAAGCAAGTTCTGAATAACCGATAATGCTATTCATGGGGGTACGTATTTCGTGGCTTATGTTGGCAATGAACATACTTTTTGCTTTGTTACTTTCTTCGGCGATTGCTCTTAACTGTTGCTCTTTTTGCAACTCTTTCAAATGTGTAATGGCTTTACCGTAAGTAACAGCAACAATCTCGCCGTTATATGTTGTACAAACACCTTCTACTTCCCAAGAGTTAGATTGAGCATCTTCATATATAAAACGGGCAGATCCG
>JGI20163J15578_10000486_pt1 | contig 16519 bp, 14 predicted proteins | sample TergutCu122P1_FD_15578 | JGI IMG/M metagenome (IMG submission 15578)
TTGTAAGTTTACAGCACAAATATCGTGGAGTTATCATGGAGTTGTCAGGAACTTGTAAATATTACAGAAACTTTCGTCCCCACTTCTAAAGTGGATTCAATGGTCATTTTGGCTCCATGAACCTGGGCAATCTGTTGACAGAGTGCTAAGCCTAGCCCAGCTCCCCCAGAATCGCCGTCTCGCATCCGATCTACTCGGTAGAAAGGTTCTGTAATCCTTTTTAAATCCTCCTGGGAAATCCCACAACCATTATCAGTTACCGATAGAATGATTTTATCCTTTTGTATTTTGTTCTTTATCTTCAGGCCTGTTGCCACTTTTTTTGCAGCAACACAAACCCTTCCTTCCTTCCCATGGAAAGCTTTGATGGCATTATTACACAGATTAAAGATTAAACTTTTAATCAAATCTTCTTGACCTTCCAAAATCTCTACCTCACATTGAAAAATCAGTTGAACCCTTTCATCTCTAATGCTCTTTTTCAAGGTGTTTTCAATGTCATCAAACAAAGAGGAAACATGAATGCTACCTAGGATAGGCTCATAATTTCTAAGGGTAGCCAGTTTCAGAAGAGAGTTGGCAATTCCCTTCATATGATTGGCTCTATCCATAATGGCTTCTGTGGACTCGTAGATTTCTACCTCATCATAAGGGGCTCGCTGAATATATTCTGCATATCCATAGATAGAGGTGATGGGAGTTCGTATTTCATGGGCAAAGTTGTCGATGAATTGCTGCTTTCCAATGGCTTCATCCTTAGATCGTTGAAGCTGATGTTCAATTTCCTCTGCCATCTGGTTAAAGTGAGTGGCCATTGCAGAAAGTTCATTTTTCCCTTTGAACTCAATTCTCTCGTCATAGCTTCCGTTGGCGATTTTCTGTGAAGCTTTGGTAATGATGTCAATGGGTTTAAAAATACGAAACAATATGTAATAGAAACCTAGAGCAGCAATCAAAGAAAAAGGAATGGAGAACATCAAAAGAATGTGTTGAATCCTTTGCATTTCACCTATGGGGCCAGTAACGTCGGCATAGTAGCTTAACTTAAAATCTTCAAAAGGATGCGCCAACCTTCCTTGAATGTGGATATAATGATGGTCATCTCGTCTAATAAAGGACATTTGGACCCCCTCTTGTAAAGGGTTTTGGCTGTCCATATCCGTCCAATGGCTTAAGGTAATCTCAATGTGATATTCTCTGTAATTGGTTGCATAAAGAGAGATGAATTCATCTACCGCACCTAAAAAGGCATCCTCTGATTCCCTAGCATATCTGTCATAGAGTACCTCAATATTTCTAGACAGACCAGCAGAGATGCTGCGATATTCTCTTGAACTTCGTTCTCTTAACAAATCCATCTGAGTGGTGGTCATGTAGACAGACACAATACTAATGAGAGAGAAGAGGATAAGAAGAAAAAACAAGAAGGTGGCCAAGAACGTCTTTAACCTCATCGACGAACCTCCAGACGATAACCTAGCTTATAGAGGGTTTTGATATTATCCTCCCAACCTAATTTGCTTCTTAGTTTCTGAATGTGAGTGTCCACCGTTCGAGTGTCGCCACCGTAATCATATCCCCAAGCCAACTCTAACAACTTATCTCTGGACAGGGCAATGTTTTGGTTAGTAATCAGCACCTCTAATAATTCATATTCTTGAGGTGATAAATCTACCGTTGCATGGTTGACTTCTACGGTACGGCTTTCCAAATCCACCACAGTATTTCCAAGGCGGAACAGGTCACCGTCTTTTTTAGTTCTCCGCAACACTGCCTCAACTCTTGCCAAAAGCTCTAACATTTCAAAAGGCTTAACAATGTAGTCATCAGCACCTAATGAGAGCCCATCTAGGCGGTCTTCCAACCCATCTTTAGCAGTAATGAATATAACCGGTACATTAGGAATCTTATGAATTACATTAAACCCATCCATTCCTGGCAGCATAACGTCTAACAACACCAGGTCAAAAGCATTTTTTGAAACCAAATCAATTGCCTCCAACCCATTAAACACTTGAACATAGGTATGTCCAACCAACTTTAGGTTCTTCCCGATCAATTGACTAATTGACTTGTCGTCTTCAACGATTAAGATATGTGCCATGTGTAATCTCCTTTTACTGGATTTGGTTTTATATTGAGACAGTGCGAGCCCGTAATATTCTGCTTGGTGAGGCTTTATCGAGCCTACCGACCTATTTGCGCGTGCTATTGAGGATTATAGATTTTTTTCAAATGACTTAACTTTGCGTTCATGTTTTGAAACAATAAATCAACCAAGGAAATCGCCACCATTGATTCCACCACCACCACAGCACGAGGAACAATAATAGGGTCATGGCGACCAGTGATTGTAAGAGATACCTGCTGGTTTTTTGCATTAACCGTATTCTGCTCTGAGCCGATAGAAGGGGTGGGTTTGATGGTAGCTCTTAGCACCAAGGGTGAACCATCACTAAGACCGCCAAGAACACCGCCTGAATGGTTGCTGGATTTACTGATTTTAGAGGTGATTTTATCCTGAGAATCTGCTATTTCAACAGCCTCTGATGGGTTTACAAAGCTGTCGTTGCATTCACTTCCTAACATCTGGCTAGCTCTATGACCCGCTCCAAACTCAACACTTTTCACAGCGCCAATGGACATGACTCCTTTGGCAATTACACTGTCCAGCTTGTGAAAAACAGGTTCTCCTAATCCAACAGGTAACCCAGTTACCCTACATTCAATAACTCCACCGCAAGAATCTTGTTGATTCATCACCGTTTCTATGAATTCCTTAGCGCGCTGAGCATAGTCAAGATTAGGCATATAGAGAGGGTTTTTTAAGATCTCTTCCAACCGATAAGCCTTATCAGGAACAGAAACAGAACCAATGGCCTTGGAAAAAGTAGTCAGCTGGATGCCCAATTCTTTGAGAATTAAGCAGGCAATAGCCCCACCGGCCACTCGACCAATGGTTTCCCGACCGGAAGAACGTCCCCCTCCTCGGTGGTCTCGATGGTGGTACTTGGTTGCATATGTATAGTCGGCGTGACCAGGTCGATAGACTTCTCTTAAGGATTCATAGTCTTTGGAGTGTTGGTTGTGATTGTTGACCATCAAAGAAATAGGAGTTCCAGTTGTAACCCCTTCATAGACTCCAGATAGAATCTCTATCTGATCAGTCTCAGCTCTGCTGGTGGTATATTGGCTTTGACCAGGTTTTCTTCTGTTCATGTAAGATTGAAGCATTTCTTCTGTTAGAGATAAACCTGCAGGACAACCATCCACCACACAGCCTAAAGCCTTGCCATGAGATTCTCCCCAGGTAGTGATGCTGAAATTTTTACCAAAAGTTGAGCCGCTCATTGTATTGTACCCGAATCCCTTCTAGAACATTTTGAATAACTATTAAGGTTACATGATAGAACTTGCTTTACATTTCATGCTATCAAGGCCTGTACCAGCATAGCGAAGATATAACCCTTAGATTACTTAAAGAAATAATGTTTCTTAACTGGTTTAGAGACTTTCCACACACAGGAAAGACCTTCAGGAAAGGTAACAAGGTCACCAACACCAAAGGAAACGCTACCTCCATCATAGGAAACGGTAACTTCTCCTTCCGTGAGTAAGCAGGTTTCTTCGCTGTCATAGTACCAATCAAACTCAGATACCTCACAACCCCAGGTGGGGAGTTTAAACATATCGTTTTTTTCTTGTTCTGTTGGTTTTCTAACCATGATTTTCATAAGTTTCATCCTCCTTGATTGTTTGTTCTAAGGCCTACTGATACCCTTGCTGCGCTAAGGGCAGACTTATAGAAATTATCTATGCCTAATATTCCTATGCTGATACCCTTGCTGCGCTGGGGGGGCAGACCCTGCAGGCTTTGCTTATCCTACAAGTGATGCTTACAGCAAGTGACTAGGCCCAAAGCCTTTGGGCAATAATTCAGAAATAGGCAACACATAATAATCTTCATTGCTTCTGGCTCCAATAATTAGAGTATCAGGCCCGAATTCATAGATCAATTGACGGCATACTCCACATGGTGAAGCAATGGATTCCAAGTCATTAGATCCATTTGGGCCACCCACAACAGCAATGGCCTGGAATTCCTTCTCCCCTTCTGAAACTGCTTTTAACACCGCTACTCGTTCAGCACATGTAGTGGGTGTATAAGAGCAAGACTCTATGTTGCAACCTTTGTAGAGGTTACCAGACTTGGTAAGCAAAGAAGCTCCCACAGCAAAGTTAGAGTAAGGCACATAAGCATTGTTTCGAGCTTCGAATGCCAAATCAATCAAATCATGAATTTGTTCTTCTGATAGTTGAAATTTAATCATTTTTTTCTCCATTTCATCTGTTGCTACAGTAACTTTTTATCATTTCTACATTAACACAAAACATCATTTTCTTCAATAAAAAGCCTAAAAACACCTGCATAATTATAGAACTCCGTACTTTTTAACTAAAAAGTAAGGTTTATCTCTGTACATTTAAAGAATTTCATAATATAATGTTTCGTAGGATTCCTCGCTTTGCTGAGGTGTCTGGGAGAGCAATAAAACTTATTTTAAGATAGCCTGGCGGGAGTCGAACTCGTGCGGTTTTCAGAACGTATAATGCAGAATCTCGACGTTGGCGCGCTTCGTTGTAGCACCACTACAGCTTCAACGCACCGCCTTGACATTAAGCATTATACTTTCTGAAAACTTTCAACCTTGAATTTGTATAGCTAAGTAGTTCAAGGAAGAAGAATGAGTCATAGTTTACCTATGACGAACGATGATGACGCAGAAATACAACGCTATAAAAATTCAAAGCGCATGAGTTCGATTCCCGTCAGGCTAAGTGGGAGTATTCTTAATCGAAACAGTTTTCAAGGAAGTTCTATAAATACAGTGAGGGGAGTTGTATATATGAGTGAAAAAAACAATATTGATTTATTTCCTGAAGATTTCGAAGTGAAATATAAGAACGTTGATGATAACACAGGTCATCGTGATGAACCAGAGATGGTTGATGAAATATCTGATGCCATTAATGCTAAACTTGAAGAATATCAGCAAGTGGAGTTTGCTTTGGAAGAATCTCAGGAAGATGAGCCTGTTGAGTTGTTATTAGACGACAAGGAGATGATACCAGATGAGAAACCCCGCCAAGTACAATCGTCTCAGAAAACCGATTCACAGATTAATCAGCAGCAAAGAGATCAACAGCAAAGACGTGATCAGAATGGTTCACCAACAATAAGTAGCCAAAACGCTGCTAAAACTGGACCATCCAAGAAACCAAACGTGAATAGGGGAAGGAACAATGAGAAGGGGAGTACTCAGGTGAGCTCTAATCGCAAACATAGGGCTTCTTCTGTGGACCCTAGAACTGGACCACAAGTAAGAAGCAAACATGTACCAAGACCAAGAAAAGCCAAAAAGAAAAGTAAGACAAAAAGGAAATTTATTACCTTTTTAACCGTTTTGTTAATTTTAGCTGTTGCCTATTGTGGTGTAGCATTTTATTTTTCCACACACTTTATGTTTAATACACAGATTAATGGTGTGAATGTTTCAAACCTTACTCCAGAAGATGTTAGAGGGCACATTAACAATACCATTCTTGATTATACCCTTACCATTGTGAAAAGGGACGGCGAAACAGAGATTATTCGTGGAGAGGAGATAGGTCTGGCCTACTATGACACAGGAGAGATTCAAGGTCTGTTGGATGATCAGAACATCTTCGCTTGGCCACTGAGTCTTGTTTTTTCTAACTCTTTAGAAACTCCTATCGGAGTTACCTTTGATCCATTGGCCTTAGACCGAGCCATTGAAAACACAAGAGCAGTTTCTACTGAACAAGTGGCTCCAGTCTCTGCTTGGCCTGTATTCAACGGAGTTTATTACGAGATTGAACCTGAAGTGATTGGATCCACAATTGACGTTGGAAGAATGAAATCCTTAATTCATGATGCGGTGTATAATTTCCTATCAGAGATTAATCTAGAACATGAAGAACTGTATGAGTTACCACGGTTTACCAGCGAATCTCACGAAGTAATCAGTGCTCGCGACACCATGAATACCTTTTTAGATGCAACCATCACTTATACCCTGTATGAAGATGTTATCATTGACAGTTTAACAATTATTGATTGGATTTCATTAAGTGATGAGTTGATTCCTATTTTACACGAAGATAGAGTGGCTGCTTGGGTGGCGAGTTTTGCCGATACCTATGATACAGTAGGCACAACAAGATACCTTACTACTCCTACTGGAAGAGAAGTTTCCGTTTCAGGAGGATTCTATGGATGGCAGATGGACAGGGAAGCTGAAACTGCAGCATTAATCAACAATATTCGTCAAGGACAAGTGGTGACTCGAGAGCCTATCTATAGTCAAAGGGCAGCGGTTCATGAAGCTAATGATTGGGGAGATACTTTTATCCAAGTGGATTTGGCCTACCAGATGATGTGGTTTTTTGAGGATGGTGTGCTGATGTTAGAAAGTCCTGTGGTAACAGGATTGCCAGGCTCAATGGCTACGCCACCAGGAGTGTTCTTCATTGTTGAAATGTTGCGAGATACCATTTTAGAAGGTGCCGTTAACCCAGATACAGGAGTGGAGGCGACCCCTACCCCTGTAGAATATTGGATGCGTGTAACCTGGGAGGGCATCGGTTTCCATGACGCTATCTGGCAAGAAAGCTTTGGTGGTGACAGATACCAGACCTACGGTTCTCATGGGTGCATCAATATGCCTTTGGAGCTAGCAAGAGAACTGTTTCACTTAATTGACATCTATATTCCAGTGATTATTCACCAATAGACCGCCTATACCCGAAGGGTGGAAGTACGAGACTGGGTGTCTTGCGAGTCCGTACGCAGGTCGTTCAATTTCTTTAGCGATATACAGAGCACTTAAATCACCAACCAGAAAGGCTACTATGTATGATTTAATCAACAAAGAAGGTCGTGCCAAACGTGGACGGCTTCATACGGTTCATGGAACCATAGAAACACCTGTGTTTATGAACGTGGGCACCATTGCTGCCATCAAAGGAGCAGTTTCCACCGATGATTTACAAGAAATCAAATGTCAAGTTCAATTATCAAACACCTATCATCTTCATCTACGACCAGGTGACCAGATTGTGAAACAGTTAGGCGGTTTGCAGAAGTTTATGAATTGGGACAAACCCATATTAACCGACTCAGGCGGTTTTCAGGTTTTTTCCCTAGCCAGCATGCGTAAGATAAAAGAAGAAGGTGTAACCTTTTCTTCCCATATCGATGGCAGGAAGATTTTTATGGGACCAGAGGAAAGCATTCAGATTCAATCTAATCTGGGTTCAACCATTGCCATGGCTTTTGATGAATGTCCACCAAGTCTCTCTGACGACAAATATCTGATTGATTCGGTGAACAGAACCACTCGTTGGTTAAAGCGTTGTCAACAAAAGATAGTAGAATTGAATAGCAATGAAGATGTTCTCAATTCAAAACAGATGTTATTTGGAATTAATCAGGGAGGCATTAACGAGAGAATACGAATAGATCATGCCAAGGAAATCACAGAACTTGATTTAGACGGTTATGCTATCGGTGGATTGGCGGTAGGAGAAAGTCATGAGGACATGTATCGGATTCTCGATAAAGTGGTTCCTCATCTACCAGAAGAGAAGCCTACTTACTTGATGGGAGTGGGGACTCCAGCCAATATCTTAGAAGCAGTGGAACGAGGAATTGACTTTTTTGATTGTGTTTATCCCAGTCGCAATGGAAGACATGGACATGTGTATACCAATCATGGCAAGATGAATCTCTTTAATGTGAAGTATGAACTTGATGATAGACCCATTGAAGAAGGTTGCTTGTGTCCTGCCTGTAGAAGTTACTCCCGTGCTTACATCCGCCATTTATTTAAGGCAAAGGAAATGTTGGGAATGCGGTTGTGTGTGTTGCATAATTTGTATTTTTACAACAATATGATGGAAGAAATACGTATGGCACTAGAAAAAGGGACTTTTAGCGCATATAAGAGAGAAAAAATACAAAATTATACTTGATGAATTCCCAATAATTGTGTATGATATTCTAAGTGGGAAATCCTATTCAAAGGATGTTTACTAAAAATAAAATCAATATGAAACGAGAAGATAGATAGAAATCTATCAAGAGGGAGGTTGTCTAATGGATTTTACAACGATATTAATTATATATGCAGTGATTATAGGGGGGATGTATTTCTTACTTATCCGACCACGACGTAAGCAACAAGCTCAAGTAAGAGCTATGCTAGCAGAGATGGCAGTGGGAGATACAGTTTTAACCACAAGTGGCTTTTACGGTGTATTAATAGATGTTCAAGATGAGGATGTAATTGTTGAATTCGGGAACAATAAGAACTGCCGAATTCCAATGCAAAAAACAGCTATCGTACAAATTGAAAAGCCAAATCAAGAATAATCTAAAAACGAACCGGAGGCAGTTGCTTCCGGTTTTGTGTAAAATAGGCTGACTGGATAGAGAGCTATGCATTTTCTAGTCTTCCACAGAGTCGTTTCATGCATAGATCTAGAAAGGGGTGGTCATTTGAATTTGAAAATCGGGGTTATAAAAGGTGATGGCATTGGTCCAGAGATTGTAACAGAAGCCATTAAAGTTTTAGACAAAATAAGCGAACTTTACCAACATGAAATTCAAGTTGTGGAGTTACTGCTGGGAGGATCTTCCATAGATGTTCATGGCGTTCCTTTAACAGATGAAACCATTGACTTGGCAAAAGAATGTGATGCTATCTTAATGGGATCTATAGGAGGCGACCCCGACAGTTCACCTTGGTATCGGTTGGAGCCAGATAGACGTCCAGAAGCTGGTCTTTTGAAGATTCGTAAAGCATTGAACTTGTTCACCAACATTCGCCCTGCCATTCTATATAAAAGTTTAAAGGATAGCTCTCCTCTTAAAGAAGAGATTATCTCAGAGGGTTTTAACATGGTGATTGTAAGAGAACTTACAGGGGGATTGTACTTTGGTCACCGATATACTAAGGAAGTAGAAGGTGTTCTTACTGCAGTTGATCAGATGATATACAATGAGCATGAAATTGAAAGAGTAGCCATTAATGCTTTTGAAATTGCCATGAAGAGAGGCCGACGTCTTACCAGTGTGGACAAAGCCAATGTTTTAGATACTTCAAGGCTATGGAGAAAAGTAGTGAATCGTGTTTATCAAGACTATCCTCAAGTGGAGCTTATCCATATGCTAGTAGACAATTGCGCTATGCAGTTGGTGAAGGATCCTAATCAGTTTGATGTGATTCTCACCGAGAATATGTTTGGAGACATTCTCTCTGATGAAGCCAGCATGCTGACAGGTTCTATCGGAATGTTACCTTCTGGAAGTATGAATGAAACCAAATTTGGCCTTTACGAGCCTAGTGGTGGTTCTGCTCCAGATATTGCTGGATTAGGTATTGCCAATCCTATTGCAACCATCTTATCAGCGGCTATGATGTTACAGTATTCATTTGGCCTGGATAGAGAAGCCCAGGCAATAGAAAGAGCAGTAGAAGAGGTGATAGAGGAAGGCTTTAGAACCAGAGACATTATGACAAAGGATTGTGTTTTACTAAATACTGCACAAATGGGAGATAAGATTTGTGAGAAGATAAGATTGTAAATATAAAATTCAGAGTCCAAGCATCTTTTAGGGATATTTGAGCTAGAAAACAACAAGAAACATAAAAGCAGATGAGAAGGTTTTTCTTGTCAGATGATAGCACAGTGAAAGGGGATTCAAATGGAATGTAAAGGCGTAAAAAAAAGCGACAATATTACTCAAGGAATTGGTTTAGCACCACACCGTTCTTTATTAAAATCACTAGGAATGACCGATGATGAGATGAAAAAACCAATGATAGGGATTGTAAGTTCTCACAACGAGATTGCACCTGGTCATGTGAACATTGATAAGATAGCCGACGCAGTGAAGATGGGGGTAGCCATGGCAGGAGGGAATCCTGTGATGTTTCCTGCCATTGCTCTATGTGATGGTTTAGCAATGGGTCATATTGGGATGAAATACTCTCTGATTACCAGAGATTTGATTGCAGATTCAACAGAAGCCATGGCCATTGGCCATCAATTTGATGCATTGGTGATGATTCCAAACTGTGATAAGAATGTACCTGGCTTACTGATGGCTGCTGCTAGGATTAATGTACCCACTATCTTCGTTAGTGGTGGTCCTATGTTGGCAGGTAAGGTAAACGGCAAGAAGATCAGTCTATCGGATATCTTTGAAGCAGTTGGTGCTCACGCAGCGGGTAAACTAACGGATGAGGAAGTATTAGACATTGAGAACAACGCTTGTCCAACTTGCGGCTCATGTGCAGGGATGTTTACTGCTAACAGCATGAACTGTTTAACTGAAGCCTTAGGAATGGGATTAAAAGGTAATGGAACCATTCCAGCAGTACATTCTAGAAGAATTCAATTGGCTAAAGAAGCAGGAAAGCAAATCGTTGAGTTATGGCGACAAAACATTCGACCCAGTGACATTATGACTGAAAAGGCCATTACCAATGCTGTTACCTTAGATATGGCCTTAGGTTGCTCCACCAACAGCATGTTGCATATCCCAGCCATTGCCCATGAAATCGGAATGGATTTTATGCTAGAGTCAGCCAATGAAATTAGCGAGAGAACACCAACTCTTTGTCATCTGGCTCCAGCAGGAAGAACCTATATTGAAGACTTAGATGAGGCTGGTGGTGTCTTTGCCGTAATGAATGAATTAAACAAAAAAGGATTGTTACACACCGATTGTATCACCGTTACAGGTAAAACCATTGGAGAGAATATAGAAGGCTGTACCATCAAAGATTCAAGTGTTATCTATCCCATTGACCAGCCTTACAGCGAGAAAGGTGGCATCGCAGTGCTGATGGGCAATCTGGCTCCTGATGGTAGCGTGGTAAAACGCTCTGCTGTAGTTCCTGAAATGTTGGTTCATGAAGGACCAGCCAGAGTCTTTGAAAGTGACGAAGAAGCCACCAAAGCCATTACTACAGGACAGATTAATGCAGGCGATGTAATTGTCATCCGCTATGAAGGCCCCAAAGGTGGACCAGGAATGAGAGAGATGCTTAATCCAACAGCAGCAATCGCGGGCTATGGATTGGGAGAATCGGTGGCATTGATTACTGATGGACGTTTTAGTGGCGCTTCTAGAGGGGCCTCTATTGGACACATCTCACCAGAGGCTGCAGTAGGTGGTCCTATTGCCTTTGTCAAAGAAGGAGATATCATTAAGATTAATATTCCAGAGTTTAAATTAGAGCTGGATGTTTCAGAAGAAGAGTTAGCAAAGCGCCGCATCGGTTGGCAACCCAAAGAACCAGAAGTAACAACAGGTTATCTCGGGCGTTATGCCAAGATGGTAACTTCTGGGAATCGAGGAGCGATTCTGGAGATAGAGTGACACTCCCCATAGATCAATTTGGAGGATTCTAAGCTACTTTATCGAATAAATTTCATTTACCATCTGGTACAATTATGCTAGTGATAAATAGTTAATCGGGTTTAGAGTAAAGTTCTAGCCCATAAAAATCCACAACAGACGGGAGCGTGAGCAGGTGAAATTAACAGGAGCAGAAATTGTCATTCAATGTTTAAAAGAACAAGGAGTAGACACTATCTTTGGATATCCAGGTGGTGCTGTTCTCAACGTTTATGATGCTTTGTATAAGCATCGAGATGAGATTCATCACGTTCTTACTTCCCATGAACAGGGTGCCGCTCATGCTGCTGATGGATATGCTAGAGCAACGGGGAAGACAGGAGTGTGTCTGGCAACCAGCGGGCCAGGAGCCACTAACTTGGTAACAGGAATTGCTACTGCCTATATGGATTCTAGTCCTGTGGTGGCCATTACCTGTAATGTGGGAGCAAACTTACTAGGCAAAGACAGCTTCCAAGAGATTGATATTACCGGAATTACCATGCCCATTACCAAACATAATTACATTGTAAAAGATGTGAATGCTTTGGCCGATACCATTCGTAGAGCTTTTGAGATTGCCAGAACAGGACGGCCAGGTCCTGTATTGGTGGATATTCCTAAAGATATTACGGCAATGGAAGGGGATTATGAGCCTGTAGAAATATTTGTTCCACAAGCACAAAAATGTGATTTGGCAAGCCAGCTGTCCAATGGCAAGATGGGTGGTCAGATGATAGACCAGTACAGTTCAGGAAAGAGAAAACCCAGTGAAAACATAAGCACAGTAATCAAAATGATAGAGGAAGCAAAAAAACCTTATGTTCTCATTGGTGGTGGAATCATCTTATCCAATGCTAGCGAAGAACTTAAAGAGTTTGTAGAGTTATTGGATGCTCCTGTAGCAGATACCCTAATGAGTAAAGGAGGTTATCCTTGTGACCATGACCGCTACACAGGAATGGTAGGAATGCACGGAACCAAAACCTCTAATTATGGTGTAAGCGAATGTGACCTTCTTATGGTTCTTGGCTGTAGATTCAGTGATCGTGTGACAGGTAATCCAGAGAAGTTTGCTAAAAATGCCAAAATCGTTCAAATTGATATTGACCCTGCAGAAACAAACAAGAACATTATTGTCACAGAACACATCACAGGTGACTTGAAGGAAGTATTACAACTTTTCAATACCAAATTAAAACAACAAAACCATCCAGACTGGATGAAGAAAATCAAAGAATATAAAGAAAAATATCCTCTTCGATATAACAAAGAACATCTTACCGCACCGTATATACTAGAGGAGATTGACAAACAGACCAAGGGAGATGCCATCATTACCACTGAAGTAGGTCAGCATCAGATGTGGGCCTCGCAGTTCTATAAATATCGTACTCCACGTACCTTCCTAACCTCAGGCGGCTTAGGAACCATGGGATTTGGACTAGGAGCATCTCTTGGAGCCAAGTTGGGCTGTCCAGAAAAAACCGTTATTAACATTGCTGGTGATGGATGCTTTAGAATGAACATGAATGAGATTGCCACTGCAGTAAGAAGCAATATTCCCATCATCCAAGTGGTCATCAATAATGGTGTANTGGGNATGGTACGACAATGGCAGTCCTTCTTCTATGAACAAAGATANTCTGCCACCATATTNGAGGATCAAGTGGATTTTGTGAAGTTGGCCCAAGCTATGGGAGCTCATGCTATCCGNGTACAAACCAAAGATCAATTNAANGAAGTNTTNGCNAAAGCCCTTACNATGAATGCACCAATNGTTCTAGACTGTCACATCCATGAAGACGATAAAGTCTTCCCCATGGTTGCACCTGGGGCTGGAATTGATGAAGTATTTGATGGAGAAGATTGATATGGTACGAGGAAATTATATCCATTCAGAAGGAGAACATAGAACATGGATGGGGTGTTGTCGGCATACATTCCTCTGCTGGAAGTCATCCCCAAATACCAAAGCAAGGGGATTGGCAAAGATTTGGCGGCCAGAATGTTACAATCTTTAGAGCATTTTTACATGGTAGATGTATTGTGTGATGTAGAGTTGCAGGAATTCTATCGTTCTTTGGGCATGCACGATGGAACAGGTTCTTTACTGAGAAATTACAATCGTCAAAATGGAGAAGAGTTGTTGTAACATAAAAATAATCATCATTAAGAACAAGAATCTAAATTAATAAGAGAAAAAGATAAAGAGAAGGAGGAACACAAAATGAGTCGTATTTATAATTTTTCAGCAGGTCCAGCCATCTTACCAGAGGCAGTACTGGCCAGTGCAGCAGCAGAGATGCTGGATTACCAAAGAAGTGGCATGTGTGTCATGGAGATGAGCCATCGTTCTAAGGTGTACGAAGAGATTATCCAAGAAGCAGAACAAGATTTGCGGGATCTAATGAATATTCCCGATAATTATAAGGTCTTGTTTTTGCAAGGAGGAGCTTCCACTCAGTTTGCCATGATTCCCATGAATCTGATGAAAAATGGTGTGGCAGATTATATTGTTACAGGCGAGTGGGCCACCAGAGCGGCCAAAGAAGCCAGAAGGTTTGGTACCGTAAATGTTGTTGCATCTTCTGAAGATAAAACCTTTTCTTATCTTCCAGATTGTTCTGACCTGCCCATTACTGAAAACGCAGATTACCTGCATATCTGTGAAAACAACACCATCTTTGGAACCAAGTTTTGGACACTTCCCAACTCTAAAGGAAAACCCATCATTAGTGATATGTCCTCCTGTATCTTATCCGAGCCTATCGACGTAAGCAAATATGCCTTGATTTACGCAGGGGCCCAGAAAAATGTAGGACCAGCCGGGGTAACCATTGTCATTATCCGAGAGGATTTAATCACCGAAGATGTACAACCAAACACCCCTACCATGTTGATGTATAAAACTCATGCAGACAATGACTCCATGTACAACACCCCTCCAACCTATAGCATTTACATTTGCGGCAAGGTGTTCAAGTGGTTAAAAGCCATGGGTGGGTTAGAAGCCATTCAGAAAACCAATGCATATAAAGCAGGTCTATTCTATGACTACCTGGATCAAAGCGAAATGTTCTCAGGAACTGTCAGAAAAGAAGACCGTTCTCTCATGAATATTCCTTTTGTAACAGGAAACAGTGAATTAGATGCTAAGTTTATCAAGGAAGCAGCGAGTAATGGGTTGGTCAATTTAAAAGGCCATCGCATTGTAGGCGGCATGCGTGCCAGTATCTACAACGCTATGCCAGTAGAAGGAGTAGAAGCGTTAATTGATTTCATGAAAAAATTTGAAAAGGAGAATTCATAATTATGTTTAAATACCATTGCCTTAATCCCATCGCTTATGTGGGAATCAGTAGATTTAACGAAAACTATAGTTTAACTCATGATATGCAAGAAGCGGACGCTATTCTTGTGCGAAGTGCCGACATGCATAATCTGGAATTCTCTGAGAACACCAAAGTCATTGCCAGAGCAGGAGCAGGAGTCAACAACATTCCTTTGGAGCGATGTGCCGAAGAAGGTATCGTTGTATTCAACACTCCAGGTGCCAATGCCAACGGCGTTAAGGAATTGGTGATTGCAGGGATGTTATTGGCCGCTAGAGACGTTGTAGGTGGCATTAATTGGGTTAATGAATACAACGAAGAACTTGATATTGCCGTGGCTACCGAAAAGAAGAAAAAAGACTTTGCAGGCACTGAGATTAGTGAGAAAAAACTAGGCATTATTGGCCTTGGAGCCATTGGTGTGATGGTAGCCAATGCTGCTACCCATTTAGGGATGAAAGTATTTGGCTTTGACCCCTATATGTCCGTAGATTCTGCTTGGCAGTTGTCCAGACAGATTAATCACGCCAAAACCATGGAAGAAGTGTTCAAAGAATGTGATTACATTACTATTCATGTGCCAAGCAATAAACACACTATCGGCATGATTAATGAAAACTCCATTAGCATGATGAAAGAAGGGGTGGTTATCCTTAACTTTTCTAGATCCAGTGTTGTGAACTCCGATGACATGTTGGTGGCATTAGAGTCAGGAAAGGTGAGAAGTTATGTAACAGACTTCCCCACTTCTGAACTTGCAGGAGCAAAAGGAGCCATCTCTATTCCTCATCTTGGGGCATCAACAGAAGAGTCTGAAGATAATTGTGCTCGTATGGCTGTAAAAGAGGTAAAAGACTTCCTGGAAAATGGAAATATCATCAACTCCGTAAACTATCCCAACTGTAATATGGGTAAAAAGGACGAAAACGAACGAATCACCATTCTTCACCGTAATCAGCCTAACATGCTGGGCCAGATTACTGCGTTGTTGGCAGATAGAGACATTAATATTAGTGTAATGGCCAACAAGAGTTATAACGATTATGCCTATACTGTGATGGATGTGGACACTCCTGTAACCGAAGAGCTATTAGCAGACAGAGACATTAACATTAGCGTAATGGCCAATAAAAGTTATAACGATTATGCCTATACTGTGATGGACGTGGACACTCCTGTAACAGAAGAAGTGGAGAATCTGTTGGCAGAGATTGAAGATGTGATTCGGGTAAGAATCATAAGGTAGGAGAGCAGCAGATGAGTAAAATACAGATGACCACACCCCTTGTAGAGATGGATGGCGACGAGATGACTCGCATCCTATGGAAGATGATTAAAGATCAGCTTCTAGAACCCTTCATTGATCTAAAGACAGAGTACTATGACCTTGGACTAGAGCATAGAAATGCAACCAACGACCAAGTTACCTTTGATTCTGCCTACGCTACCCAAAAATACGGGGTGGCTGTGAAGTGTGCCACCATTACCCCTAACGGTGAGCGAATGGGAGAGTACAACCTTAAAGAAATGTGGAAGAGCCCTAATGGAACCATTCGCTCCATTCTAGATGGCACGGTTTTTCGTGCTCCTATTGTAGTAGCAGGCATCGAACCTTGTGTAAAGAACTGGAGGGCTCCCATTACCATTGCTCGTCACGCTTATGGAGATTTCTATAAAGGAATTGAGATGAAGA
>JGI20163J15578_10000490_pt1 | contig 16433 bp, 11 predicted proteins | sample TergutCu122P1_FD_15578 | JGI IMG/M metagenome (IMG submission 15578)
GGCATGTAATGTTTTTTTCAAAAACATCTCGTGATTGGACCGGTTCCGAAGCTCCCTCTCAAACGGTTTTAACTCGAAAAAATAAGCAAAAATAAAAAACACAAAAATGGGATTGGAGAACAAGGACAAAATGAATACTAACACAAGGAAAACGAAAAAAATGATGATGAGGAGAGTGGTTGCCACATTTTTAATTGTGGCGATGGTTTTATCGACTTTCACAGGATTTGCACGAGATTATGCGGGATTTGGGACTGCATTTTTCGATTCGAGTTTGCAAATCTTTCACGGAGTGACTTATAGAGAACAGATTGGATGGCATGATCCAAACGGTATGATGCATGCACACATAATTGAAGCAAATCTTTCTCAGAGTAATTTAAGACCGTTTGTGTTCAGCGGTGAGGTTAGATCTACTGCTACTTTGGGGAGTATGGTTCAACATCTTGAAAGTCAAGGATATAGGGCTGTTATGGGCATAAACGGAGACGTTTTTGACATGGCAACGGGAACGCCGAGAGGCACTGTTATCCACAATGGCAACATTGTAACTTCAGGATTTGGACCGGAGAGAGTAATTGCTTTTGATTTTAACGACAGAGCATCGGTCAGATGGGTTACACTTGAGTATCAAATAAGGGGACGCATAGCTTTTGAATACAACGGAGAAATGTTTGAAAGAGATATGGAGAGAAATATTGACTTTTTCAACGTTCCTTTTGGTGCGGCAAGAGGTTTGCATATATTTAACAGACATTTTGCGTCATCCACAAGAACTTCCGGAAATGCAGTTGAAGTAGTTATTGAAACGGGAAGTCCGGAAAATGCACAACTTAGGATAAATCATACTATTAGGGGAACTGTCGTATCAGTAAACCCATCAGGTTCAAATGCACCGATAGGTGACTCACAATTGGTAATATCAACAGTTGTTGGTTCTGCTTCTGCGGCTGAGATGTCATTTTTGATTCCGGGAAGTGAAATAGAAATTTCAGTAAGAGATACAAGTCCGGACGGGCATTTTTCAAACATTAGAGAAGCTATGGGTATTTATCATGTAATCTTAGAAGGTGGGCGTGTTGTAGCAACGGGAACAGGGTTAAATCCAAGAACAGCAGTTGGAATAAAAGCTGACGGTTCTATAGTTCTTTATGTTGTAGACGGCAGACAGTCAGGTTCAAGAGGGCTTGGTCTTGCAGACCTTGCAAGGCACATGCACGCTCTTGGCAGCGTGTATGCTTTTAATCTTGATGGCGGCGGTTCAACGACCATGTTTGCAAGATTTCCGGGAGTTGATATAAGTCCAACATTAAAAAATTCTCCATCTGAGGCAACACAGAGAAGACTTGGTAACGGATTAATTTTTGTTTATGAAGACACAGCGTCGCCTGCGGCGGAAAGACTCCATGTTTATCCTGCAAAATCACTTGCAATGCCGGGCGCAACTGTTCAACTCAGAACTTACGCAACAAATGCACTCTTTGAGCGTGCGAGCCTCCCGGCAAATATAAATTACAATGTGGAAGCAAATATGGGTAACATAACAAGTGGCGGTTTATTTACTGCCGGTGACCGTGGTGGTATTGCAAGGGTGGAAGCCTCTTCCGGGCACTTGCGAGGAAGCACGGTAGTTCACATAATCGATAACTTCACTTTCCAGCCATCTGTAAGCAGGTTAAACGTAGAGCCGGGGCAAGAGGCTCAGATAAACATAATTGCAAGGCACGGTGTAGTGCAGATACATTCGCAAAACAGTTTATTTACATGGCGTAGCGATGAAAACATCGGAACGATAACTCAAGATGGGAGATTTACTGCGAGCAACAGAGGTGCGGAAACAGGTTATATATATGTCAGTTATGGAAACAGAGAAGTGAGCATTCCGGTGCAGGTCGGTGTGATGATGATTGACTTTGATGATACGATTGAGCATTGGGCGAGAGAATACATCGGAAGACTTGCCGCGAGAGGAATAGTAACCGGCATGGGCGATGGACTATTTGAACCTGACAGCAATTTAACCAGAGCGCAGTTTTTAACGATGTTATCAAGAACCATTGACGACGTTGATTTGGTAGGTGTGCAAGAAATGCCGTTTACTGACGTGCCGGAATATGAATGGTTCTATAGGTACGTTAAATGGGGCTTTTCAAATGGTATCGTTAGTGGAATGGGCGACGGAATTTTTGCGCCAAATGCAAGTATCACGCGAGAGCAGATGACGATTATGTTATCTAATTTTGCAAGGTTCTTAGGGTTTTCAATTCCGCAAACAGGTGTCCAAGTAACATTCACTGATGAGCATCTTATCAGCGATTGGGCAGAGAATTATGTGCGTATAGTTGTTGGCGGCGGAATTATGGGCGGTCATCCTGAAGGAAACTTTGAACCGCAAGGCAATGCAACAAGAGCGCAGGCTGCAAGAGTAGTGTTCATATTTAGCAACATAATGGATGGAATTGATTTTGGAGCTTTGATTGATGATGAAGACGATCCGGAGGACGAGTACGAGGAAAATGACGAGCTCGATGAGGACGACTTTGATGAGTTAGACGATGAAGACGATGATGAAATCCCATATCATTTGAGAGACTAATATACCCGTTTTCTCGGTTGGGCTCGAGGGTAAATAACTGAAACGAAATTTATGTAGGGCGGAAAAATTTATGATAAAAACAAAAAAACTTAAATGTGGAGTTATGTTGGTTTTTGAGCATATTCCTTATGTGCAATCGGCATCGTTTGGGATATGGACAAGGACTGGCTCGTTAAATGAAAATAAAAAAACAGCAGGCATATCTCATCTGATTGAGCATATGATGTTTAAAGGCACTGAAAATCGAAGTGCGAAAGAGATTGCAAAAGATGCGGATAGAATAGGAAGCCAGATGAACGCGTTTACCGGCAAGGAAATGACGTGTTATTACATTAAAAGTTTGGCGTCAAATATTGAAAAATCTATTGAACTTATATTGGATATGTTTTTTAATTCTCTTTATGATAAAAAAGAACTTGCAAAAGAAAAGCATGTAATTTATGAAGAGATGAAAATGTATGAGGATGTGCCGGAAGAAGATATACACGACATAATTGGGGAACTTGTATTTCATGGGAATCCGCTTGCACCATCTGTTATAGGGACAAAAACTGCACTTTCCGGAATTACCAGAAATACAATTAAGGACTATATAAAAACCGAGTATACAAAAGATAGCGTGTTTGTTTCAATCGCAGGAAAATTTGATGAAGAAGAAATCGCAGGTTTGATTGACGGAAAGTTTAGTGCTTTAAGTGCAAAAAAAGAAAAAAAGCAATTTATTGATGTGCCGTATTCTTCAAAATATAAAGTTAAGGTAAAAGATGTTGAACAAACGCATATATGTTTGGGGACACGTAGCATTAAGCTTAACGATAAGAGATATTATGCATTTGCTGTTTTAAATAATATTTTAGGCGGTAGTATGGGAGCGAGGTTGTTTCAGAGCATAAGAGAAGAAAAGGGTTTAGCTTATTCTGTATACTCTTCAAATAGTTCTTATGTTGACGCCGGTATGTTTAATATATATGCCGGTGTGAGCCATGATAAAGTACATGAAACAATTGATGCAATAAAAGAGGAACTTTTCAAACTAAAGAAAGATGGAGTAACGGTTGACGAACTCACAACAGCAAAAGAACAAATAAAAGGCGGGTATATTTTTAGTTTAGAAAGTGTAAACGGTAGGATGTTTGCGAATGGCAAAAATATGACACTTCTTGGGAAAGTTTTTGAGCCAACTGAAGTTATTTCCAATATTGATAAAGTTTCAATGGATGATATTGAGGAAGTATCTTCGCTTGTGCATAATATTGAGGATTACTCCGGCGCTTTAGTTACAAACAGGAAAGTTGATTTGAAAAAATGGATGTTGGGATAGTTGAAGTTAAAATAAAAAGTGAGAGTGGAAAACTGCCCGCATACGAAACGGATGGAGCGGCAGGGATGGATCTTTCTGCTTATATTCAAGAAGATGTGACGCTTTTTCCCGGGAAAACAGCGATGATAGGCACCGGCCTATATATTGAACTCCCAATCGGATACGAAGCCCAAATTAGAGCAAGAAGTGGGCTTGCGGCAAAACACGGAGTTGGGCTTGTAAATGGGATTGGCACGATAGATAGCGATTATCGCGGGGAAATAAAAGTAATTCTTATTAACTGGGGTGAAGCGCCTTTAGTTATCAAAAATGGCGACCGTATTGCTCAAATGGTGATATGCAAGTACGAACGAGCAAAACTCATAGAAGTTTCCGAACTGTCTGAAACAGCACGTGCAGCAGGTGGCTTTGGGCATACCGGAGTTTAGAGCAAACGGTCAGAAGCGAAAGCGTATTGCACTTGCCGTTCGATTGCAAAACACTTATGCTATGAAAAATGTGTTTTGCAAAGCTCTCTCTTGCAAGTGAATACGCTTTCGTACAGTGGTTTTGCAAATAAAATTGAAATAACTTAAATTGGAGCAATTATGATTTTAAGAAAATCAACCGAACAAAGAGAACTTGAAACGCTATCGCCGTTTGCATCAAAGTCACGATATAGCATCGGCAGAGATGTTCTTGAGGAAAAATGTTCTGTAAGAACGGAGTATCAACGGGATAGAGACAGAATCATTCATTCCAAAGCATTTCGCAGACTTATGCATAAAACTCAGGTTTTTTTAGCGCCTGAGGGGGATCATTTTCGAACAAGACTCACTCACACAATAGAAGTTTCACAAATTGCAAGGACGATTGCAAGGGCACTTTCGTTAAATGAGGATTTAGCGGAAGCGATTGCGCTTGGTCACGATTTGGGGCATACGCCCTTTGGGCATAGTGGAGAAGCAGTGCTTGATAAAATACATGTGGGCGGATTTGAGCACAATGTACAAAGTTTGCGGGTGATAGAAATTCTCGAAGGCAAAAGTGGCAAAAACCAAAGAGGTCTTAACCTTACGTTTGAAGTTCGAGATGGCATAAAAAATCACACAGGTGGCACGCTTCCAAAGACGCTGGAAGGACAAATTGTGAGGATTAGTGACAGAATTGCGTATATCAATCACGACATTGACGATGCATTGCGAAGCGGAATTATTGAAGGCGCGGATTTGCCAAAAAAATGCATTGAAACACTTGGCGATAGTCATAGTAAAAGAATAAATACACTTATTATCGATTTAATTCAAAATAGCGATGGAAAAAGCAAAATTTCTTTGAGTAAAGAATGCGAAACCAGCATGAATGAACTCAGGGCATTTATGTTTGAAAATGTTTATTTCAGTTCGAAAGTAAAGAAAAATGAAGATATTGCCAAAGTTGAAGTCGTTATTGGACAATTATATAACCACTATTCTTCCAATCCCAATCTCTTGCCACAAGAGTTATTTGCAATGATATCAGACTACGGATTAAATGAAATAATTAAAGACTATGTCGCCGGAATGACTGATAGATTTGCGATTCATTCCCACAATGAATTATGTAACTAAATCGTAATATTTAAACTTATAAAAGTAAAAAGGAAATACATTTTTATGTCGAATATGATAACGATACCTTTCTGTTTTGTGGGGGTGTTTTTTGGGGAATTTTAGCAGGGAAAATATCGTAGAAGAAATAAAAAGTAGGTGCGATATTGTGGAGGTTATTGGGCGTGTTGTTTCTCTAAAAAAAGTAGGCAGCAACATAAAGGGTTTATGCCCTTTCCACAATGAAAAAACACCTTCTTTTGTTGTGTCAGATACAAGGCAGAGGTATTTTTGTTTTGGGTGCAACGCTTCGGGAGATGTTCTTGAGTTTGCACAAAAATATTACAACTTAGATTTCAAAGGCGCAATGGAAAAGCTTGCTTCTGAGTACAATATAGATATAAGCAGTGCCGATTTCAGTGCTTCAAACAAAGAAGAATTGTATGAAATCAACAAAATAGCAGCAAAGTTTTTTTTCAATGCGTTTTGGGAAGCTGAAAATTCCGCAAATACATATATGCAAAAAAGAGGTATTTCACCGGACATATTGAGAAAATTTGGAGTGGGGTATGCCGATGGCGAATGGAAAAGCTTATTAGAACATTTTACTGATTTGGGCATTGATGTAAAACTGCTTGTTTCTTTAGGACTTGTTACAGAATCGAGCAAAGGGCATTTTGACAGATTTAGAGACCGAGTAATGTTTCCGATTATTAACACAAACGGTAAAGTTATAGGATTTGGTGGGAGAACACTTACTGATGCAGAGCCAAAATATTTGAACTCTGCGGAATCGACAATATTTTTAAAGAAAAATAATTTATTCGGGCTGAATTTAACAAGACAAGATATAAGCAAAGAAGGTCGAACGATTCTTGTTGAAGGGTACATGGATGTGATTTCACTGTATCAGCATGGAGTAAGAAATGTTTCGGCGTCGCTTGGAACGGCTCTTACAAATAACCAAGCAAAACTTTTAAAGCGGTATGCACCGGCAGTTACTATTGCATATGATGCAGACCAGGCAGGACAGGCAGCGGCACTGCGTGGCGGAGAAATTCTTTATGAAGAAGAGTTAAAAGTAAAGATATTAAAAATACCATCAGGTAAAGATCCCGACGATTACATTAAAGAAAATAAGAAAACGCAGTTTTTAGAAATTGCAGATAAAGCTTTACCGTATATTGAATATAGGCTTGATACAATTCAAGAAAAATACGACCTTGAAAATACAGAGGCAAAGCTTGATTTTATAAAAGAAGCGGTTGCATTTCTTAAAACATTAAGTCCTACGGCAGCAGAAATGTATATTAAAACTATTGCTAAAAATACTAAAATCTCGGAAAGTGCGATAATGCTTGAATATAGTGGAAGTACAGCATTTCAAGCGCCACAAAGAGATAACAATTTGTTTTTGCGTGGAGATGAACGTTTTGAAAAACCGCCTGACGATTTAGAAAAAAACTTGCTTCGTTTATGCTTTTCACATAATGAGTATTTTCAAAAGATAAAAGTTTTTGAAAATGTGTTTGTAAGCAGACAGGGTTATGAGATATTCCAAGCAATTGAAGCACAGTATCGTCAAAATAACACACTCGATATTAAGAGTTTAACAGATTCACTTGATGAGAGTTGTGCAAAACTTGTTCAGAATATTTTCGAAGGCATTTTTTTCGCAGGAAAAGAAGAGCAAATATTTTCTGAGTGTGTAAATAAAATTAAAGTAAGAGAATTGATGGAACTCGAAAAAGAGATTGTATTGAAGCTTTCGATGGCAGATGAAGCTTTACACGCTGAACAGGTGGAGAAACTGACAAAAGAGCTGATGGAAATACAAAGAGAAATACAGAGTAAAAAGCAATAGATATAACAAGTAAAAAATGGCGAATACACAAATGGAGGGGTGCAAATAACATATGGAATTTGAAGAAGGCAGAGAAGAAAAGAAGTATGACTATATAAACGATTTTGTTGAAAAAGCTAAAGCAAAAGGCACTATCATGTTTAGAGAGATTGCGGATTATCTCGAAAGTGCTGACATTGATAAAGATCAAGCAGACGATATATTTGATTCGCTTATTGCTATGGGAGTAGAAGTTGTTTCTGAAGCCGACCCCGATGATTTTGAAATTATCGCCCTTGAACAAGAAGCTCCTGAAATTGAAGAAGAAATAGTGGTTGGTGAAGCTATTGCAGTTGACATTGAAGCGGTTCTTCCAAAAGGAATCGCGGTTGATGACCCGGTAAGAATGTACTTAAAAGAAATAGGAAAAGTACAACTTCTTTCTGCGGACGAAGAAATTGAACTTGCAAAAAAAATGGAAATGGGAGATGAGGATGCCAAAAGCAAACTTTGCGAAGCAAACCTTAGGCTTGTTGTGAGTATTGCTAAAAGATACGTTGGAAGAGGCATGTTATTCCTTGATCTTATTCAAGAGGGAAACCTCGGACTTATTAAGGCAGTTGACAAATTTGATTGGAAAAAAGGATATAAATTTAGTACATATGCAACTTGGTGGATTAGGCAGGCTATAACCAGATCAATTGCTGACCAAGCAAGGACAATAAGAATCCCTGTGCATATGGTGGAGACAATAAATAAATTGATCCGTGTGTCAAGACAACTTCTTCAAGAATATGGCAGAGAACCAACGCCGGAAGAAATTGCTATTGAGATGGATATTTCCGAAGAAAAAGTGCGAGAAATTTTAAAAATTGCGCAAGAACCGGTGTCACTTGAAACGCCAATAGGTGAGGAAGAAGATAGTCATCTTGGTGACTTTATTCCGGACGAAGACGTGCCTGCGCCTGCAGAAGCTGCAGCATTTTCGATGCTAAAGGAGCAACTTCTTGAAGTGCTGGACACCCTTACTGACCGCGAACAAAAAGTTTTAAAACTGAGGTTTGGGCTTGAAGACGGCAGAGCGCGAACACTTGAAGAAGTAGGAAAAAAGTTTGATGTTACAAGAGAGAGGATTCGTCAGATTGAAGCTAAAGCGCTCCGCAAATTAAGACATCCGAGTAGAAGTAAAAAATTAAAAGATTATTTAGAGTAAAAAGTAAGTTTTTCTTTCACTAAATAGAATATACAATGATGCAAAGCAGGATGACACCTGCTTTGTGTTTCGTTTGGAACCAATATCACGCAAGTCTTGGTTTTTGGAAATCTCAGGTAAGTCAGAAAAAAAGCTATTTTCTAAAAGCATTTTCCGGAAGTAGTTGATTAATGGTATCGATAATAGTATAATAACCCGTGATATATTATTTTTGAAACGGATTGTTTTGAAAGGGGAAAATTCAAGTATTTCAAAGAGTGTTCGGGCATAAGTCCGAAAAGGAGGCAAAAAATGAAGAAAAAATTATTACTTTTAAGTCTTGTATTGGTGCTGGTATTTACAGTTACCGCTTGTGGAAATGGCGGCGGCGGCGGCGGTGGTGCTGACGGCGGACCGGAATTTACTATTAGATTTGCTCATGCGGAAAATGAATATACTGCAACTGCAATGGGAGTAAGGGTTTTCCAAAGATTAGTTGAAGAATATAGCGAAGGAAGAATAGCTGTCGAAGTTCATGGCGCTATGGCTCTTGGTGACGAAAGGCAAATTCTAGAATCTGTAATTATGGGTCAGCTGGAAGCAGGACTGATTATGTCAGCTTTAATGACGACGTATCTGCCTAACTGGGACGTATCGGATCTACCTTTTGCTTTTGTAGATAGAGACGACTGGACAGCGAAAATATCGGGAGAATTAGGTGATCTTTTGGCGGAAGAAGCTCGCGAGATCAATCTTCACATACTTAACTTCTTTGATGGCGGATTCCGTGCTATAGCGAACAATGTGCGTCCTGTATATCAACTTAGCGATTTGGCAGGTATGGACACAAGAGTAGGTCAATCACCTTTGCTTCTTGCAATTCACAGTGCACTTGGCACTAACCCTATTGCTATGGCGTTCGGTGAAATTTATACAGGATTGCAGCTTGGAACGATAGAAGCAGTTGAAACAGCTATCATATACATCGTAGATGGGAACTTCCACGAAGTAACTGATTATCTCACGTTAACAAACACTACGGCTTTGCAGATGATAACGATGATGAATCTTGACTTTTACAATAGCTTACCTCCGGATCTGCAAGCAGTAATTGACAGAGCAACTGCCGAAACATTTATTGAGCAAAGACGTTTGGCAATAGAACTTGATATTGAAGCTCTTGAAATTATTTCAAATGCAGGAGTTCAAATTCATACGCCTTCGGCTGCATTTATGCAGGAAATGAAGGATGTTACTGCCGGAGTCGTTGAAGAGTTCCGTGCCGGAATTGATCCGAGACTTATTGAACTTGTCGGATTTTAAGGAAAGGTAATGGAGCATGTTAGCTAAGTTGGGAAATCTCTACAACAACATAGAGCGAAAGTTAATTATGATTGCGCTTGTAGCCATGTTGGCGGTCACTTTTACCAATGTTGTATTGCGTTTTGGGTTTAATAGCGGGCTTATTTGGTCAGAAGAATTCGTAATTTTTGTCTTCATATGGCTTTCATGGCTCGGTGTCAGTGTTGGCTTAAACGATAAAGCGCATCTTCGAGTAGAGCTTCTGGGTAAGGTTCTACATAAGAAAGGACATTTTAAAACAAATGAGTGCGTTTCGCTTTCTGTATGGATAATTTGGTTGGCAACAACTGTTATTGTGGCATACAACGGCTTGCCGGTAATAGATATGCAGCTCAGATTTGGTGTTGTATCACCGACTATGAGGCTTCCGATGTGGATAGTTTATCTCGCAATTCCGTTTTGCAGTACAGTTGTAGCGATTCGACTTTTGTTGAATATTAAAAACAGTATACTTATACTGTTAGGGAAAAAAGCTCCACCTGAAGAAAAGCCAATTGAAGTGCCTGAAAGTGAGGTGAATGACTGATGGAAATACTAGTTCTATTTGGCAGCATGCTTTTGTTTATCGCTATTGGGTTGCCGATAGGGTATGCGATTGCAGCGTCAACTATTATCACCTTTATGATGGCAGGCACAGTATCTTTGCAGATGGTATCGCAAAGTGCGTTCACAGGACTTGATTCATTTGTGCTTCTTGCTATTCCATTTTTTATCTTGGCAGGGATTCTCATGAGTAAAGGAGGAGTTGCCAAGAGACTTGTGGATTTTGCTGATTCAATAATCGGTTCTGTAACCGGAGGAATCGGTATGGCGGCTATAGTTACAGGGACGCTTTTTAGCGCAATGTCAGGTTCAGGACTTGCGACAACTTCTGCGGTGGGTTCGCTTATGCTTCCGGAAATGAAAAGAAAAGGTTACGCTGAAGACTTTAGTGCAAACCTTGTTGCTTCGGCCGGTTCTTTTGGTGTAGTTTTACCGCCGAGTATTCCTCTTGTTATTTATGGTGTAACAGTAAGAGACGCAAGTATAGGCGACCTTTTTCTTGCCGGAATTCCTGGGGGACTTTTGATGGTTGTATCGCTTCTAATTGCTTGTTACTTTGTTTCAAAGAAAAGAGGATATAGAGGTAGCGATACTAAACCAAGCATAAAAGGTATCGCAATAGCTTTTAAGAACGGTATATTTGCCCTCATTGCACCTATAATTATCCTTGGGGGAATATATTCAGGCATATTCACTCCTACAGAATCTGCAGTTGTAGCCGTTATGTATTCTCTTATTGTAGGTGTGTTCATCTATAGAGAGCTTACTTATAAGAAATTGAAAGAAGCATTTTATGAGGCGGCGGTACTCAACGGGATTATAATTTTCATTATAGGATTTTCAGATGCTATGGCAAGGTTCTTGGCAATCAGAAACGTGCCACGTCAAGTAAGCGAGGCTGTGTTGTCCATAACTGATAATCCGATTTTGATTATGCTTATCATAAACGTATTTTTATTGATACTGGGAATGGTAATTGACAATATACCTGCAATTATTATTCTGTCGCCAATTCTGTTGCCTGTTGTTATGGAGGCGGGAGTTGACCCTCTTCAGTTTGGCATAATCATCGTGCTTAATCTTGCGATAGGTTACATTACACCTCCTTACGGAGCGACAATTTTAGTAGCTGCGGCGGTGGGCAAAGTTCCTGTTGAAAGTCTGTTTAAATACGGATTAATTTTTGCGGCAGTGCTTTGTGTTCCTTTGATGCTAGTAACATATTTTCCGATTTTTTCAAGCGGATTTGTTGCTTTGTTTAGGTAATTGTAGCAGACCTTGTTTTTGTAGAAGAAAATATTAAGAATGAAGATGGTGTGTTGGCATCATCTTTATTTTGTTGTATAATTTACTTAGTTAAACTTAGAACCTCACATCGAATAATTCATGGAATCATGAATTATTTGTTAATGGATTCTAGCTATGGAGAACATATGGTGTTAAGTGAAAGACTTCATATTATCGCAAACCAGATACAAAAAGGGCAAACCATGGCCGATATAGGGACTGACCATGGTTTTTTACCACTTTATCTGTGGGAAAATGGTGTGTGTCCAAAGGTTATAATGACAGACGTCAGTGAGGCTTCTTTGAGCAAGGCAAGGGGCGCGTTTCAGTCGCAGATGATAAGAGATGAGGATGTGCACTTTAGATGTGGAGATGGACTTGCTGTTATCGAGAGAAACGAAGTAAATGTGGTTGTAATTGCAGGTATGGGCGGGGTGCTTATGACGCAAATACTTGGCGCAGATTTGGCAAAAACGTTATCTTTTGATAAGTATATTCTTCAGCCGAGAAATGGCAGTGGTAAGCTTAGGTTTTGGCTCGAAAAAGCAGGTTTTGAAATTGAAAGTGAGTGTTTTGCGGAAGAAGGGAAATTCATATGTGAAATTTTAGTTGTAATACCACCTACGAATTTTACTGAAAAAGACAAAGTTGCTATAGCGGATATGAAAGAGAAGGTAATGAGTTTAGCAATACTTGAAAACTACCCGGATACTATACAATACGAAATTCCACGCAATTTGCAGCTGGGCAGTGAAAATATATTTAATCTATTTATTAATAAAAAACTGAACATCGAAAAAAACATACTAAACGCAATGGTTTGCGGGGAAATAGCGCAAAAAGAGAAAATCAATAAAATCAAAGAAAGAATTGAGTTTTTGGAAAGCATTTTGCACAATAATGCACAATAAATAGAAGCTCAATTGCACTGAAAAATGTTAAAAATATAAAAAATGCTTGATTACATGGGGAGGAATATTAAAGTATTATGGAGATTAAAAAAATTATAGACGCGATTGAAAAAATCGCACCACTTGAACTCGTTCCTGATTGGGACAATTCCGGTATCCAAATTAATACGGGAAAAAAAGATATAAACAAAATTTTGATTGCGCTTGAAATAACTGCAGACGTCATTAATGAGGCAAAAGAAAAAGAAGCTGATTTAATTGTCATACATCATCCGCTTTTGTTTAATGCCGTAAAACAAATTGATAATAGTACCGTAATAGGAAATCAGATAATTGAATTGATTAAGGCTAATATTTCCGTTTATGCCGCACATATGAATTTTGACTTGGCTGATGGCGGTAATATCGATTATCTTACCTCAAAGTTAAAGTTAAAAAACATACAACAATTTGGCGGTGATATTGTTGGAAGTTACGGTGAATTATCGGAAATAGTTTCTTTTGAAGAACTGTGTCAATATGTTAAAAGCTCGTTTACCATTTCAAATATGGATGTGGTTGGAAATAAATCTTCTATTATAAAAAAAGTTGGAATTTGCTGCGGCGCCGGATTTTCAGTTGAGACGATTGAAGAAGCATTTAAGCAAGGTTGCGATGTGTTTATATCCGGAGATGTTAAGCATCATGAAGCGTTATATGCGCGCGAAAGAGGGATTTGCCTTATTGATGCGGGGCATTATGGAACAGAAAAGTTTTTTGTGAAAAATCTGACGGAAAAACTTTTAGGAATTTTTGATAACGAAGTTGAAATTATTGCGTCAGAACTGAATATTGACCCATTTAATTAAATTTTCACTGCTTTTTATGTGTGATATTTGGGCGAAGATTACAAATATTTGACAATGTCACTACAAATAATATATCTATCCTTTTACACCCCACTTTTCGAAATGCAAATACGTAGTCTCTAATGAAAGTTTTTTACAAGTAAACATAGGACGGAAATTTTATATTGTTGACAACATACGTGGCAAGCACTTTATCAAGTAAATGGCGCGATGTTTTTTTTGGAGAAGTTTATTTAGAGAGGAAGTATTAGGTATGACAAAGCTAAAAGCAAAAAGCATGAAACGATTCGTCGCATTTTTCGTAGCACTTACGATGGTGTTATGTCCGGCGCTGATTCATGCAAATGAAAGCGAAGTTTATCTTGATGAGGAGGCAAAAATTGAGTTTTTGACAGCAGAGCTTGAACGAATCGACGAGATTTTGGAAGGACTACATAAACAACGAGTTGGATTATTGGAACGAATCGACGAACTTCGTTTACCTGAGTGTCCTGCGCAGGAAACGTCGGAGGTGTTTTCTGAAGACGAAAATATAAGCGATAAAACGTCTGAATATGATGAAACGGTAGTTAATAGTGCGCCCGCTTCAGATGAAAAGATTGAAGTCTATTTAGAAAACCTTAGTACAATAGACGCGCAAATTGAATACTACGAAGCACTTCGCGGAGCGGTTGCATACGCGTTAGCAGAATTGATGCAATTACAGCACCGGTATCAGTATCAGTATCAGTATCTATATCAGCACCTGTATCAGTCGATTATGCCTTTGGGCTTTGGACAGGAGATTCCGTTATCTGCATTTCAAATGCCCGGATCACATTTAAATGTTGAATTGGCGTTAGGTGCTAGGGTTCTTTGTCCTGAAAACTGCTCAGGTGGAGCTGATTGTGCACAACCCGGCGTTGGTTCTTCGGATCCATGTCCCGGCAACCCGAGTTATTTTAATAATGCTATGATTTTCATGAATATTGATTTTGCGCTAATGGGTCATGACATTTCAAAAGGCGATTTCTTTTATATTGACCTGTATATCGACGCTCAAGGCGGATTTAATATCTCGACAGGTTCTGTGTTTATGCCGCCCGGTGCTCCGCTCAGTGCATATATCGTTCGTGAGCCTGCAAACAGTAATATCGTAAGAGTAAGAGTTACAGTTGAAACAGCAGCGGATCCTCTTTATGTATCAGGCAGAGCAGGTTTTGGCTTTAATATGACTTTTAATGATTACACTTATGTAGAAGTGCGTGTTGAAGGTTATATCTATAAATTTATTGCAAACCCACCATTTGTAGGAGGTTCCGGATGGGCTTGGTGGTGGCCACACATGGAAAAAAACGGAACAATAATAGCTGCGACCGGTATTATACCATGGCATGTTAGAATGAATGCACAGGGCTTGTCGGCAAGTAATTATTTTGAAGTATATGGTTTGCCGGTGCCGGAGGTTATAAGAATTTACGACGCAATGAGTGCAACATTTGGCGGTAATGAGCTTCATGGAATGCACAATTTAATCCCTTGGGCACAAAGTGGTGCATGGTTTGGGGGAATTCCGGCGACACCTGCAAGCGATTTTAATGGTTATATACACATTACTTCCATAAACTTGAAGTCTGTGTGGGAAATTTTCACAACAGCAGCAGCAGAAAATACTGATGCTACATACCTAGGTCCAAGTACACCGGTGCGTAATATGATTGTTAATTTTTTGTATCCGACGGGACCGCATACAATATCGCCTATTAATTTTAATTTATTTGTTACGCCGGTTATGACGCCGCAGGGTGGATTTGCTTTGTATGAACCCACTATGACGGATTTCGTAAATCGATTGAGATTTCAAACTCTTGACCCTAATGGAGTAGTGGTAGCGGCGCCTGCTCACTTACTTCCTTTGGTTCGGCGTATAGATGTTCCTATAACTGTTGCCCCGGATGGTTCAAGTTTTTATTTTGATTTACCAACACACTATTTCGACTACAGTTTGGTAACCATGATTTATGCGACACAAATTGACACGGCAGCGCCACGCAATACTTATTTCACTAATCGCCTGCGATTTGAAGGTGAATACAGAGCTGTGTACCCCGGAGAAGGTAGCGTTGAGTGGTTACATGGTGCCGAGTTTAATTCTACCAACATAAATATCCGGATTATCAAAAGCAACTACGCTAATCAAAGCACACTTTTGGAAGGAGCCGTATTTACTATTGAGCGGAGATATGGAACAATTCCTGATTCTGCAGGTGCGATAAATGGTGTACTAACGCTAGAACCGACTAATGCTGATGGTTTAACGTCGACTTTGCAGGGATTTGGTGCGTTTGGTCATAGCGAAGTTTTCATATTACGAGAGATAACATCGCCTTCGGGTTTTACACCGCTGGGCATGGACATTGAGTTTAGACTCATTAATTTTGGTACCCCGGCAAATCCTGATTTTCAAATTGTTTTAGAAGACACTGCGCACAGACTTTTCGACGTTAATGGCGACGGGAAATTGGTTGTTTTTAATGATCCGGTAGGGCAACAACTGACACCAAACGTTTCAATAACAAAAAGTGCTGTGGCTTCAGTAGGAGGAACTCCATTACCTCAACCGATAAATGTAGTTCCCGGCGATACAGTAATATATAGATTACGTGTTGAAAATACCGGGAACACTAATTTAAACGGCTTGGTGGTGACAGATACGTTACCTGCGGGTCTTACGAATCCACGCAATGTCGTTCTTCCGACAAACGCAACTGGTGGTTTTGGTCCTGAGCCTCTTTCTGCACCGTATACGCTGGAAGTAACGCTTGCGAGCCTTCCGCATACGATTAATAACAATGTTGTATACATTTATTTCGAAGCAGACATAGCGGCGGGCACATTACCAAGCACTATTGTCAATACCGCGACAGTTATCTACACACCATCTGAAGGGCAACCTTTGACCCGCAGCGATACAGAAACGGTG
>JGI20163J15578_10000491_pt1 | contig 16432 bp, 22 predicted proteins | sample TergutCu122P1_FD_15578 | JGI IMG/M metagenome (IMG submission 15578)
AGCATGAATTTTCAGATAACTTACTCTATTTCCCTGAGTTGTCTGACAATTCCAAAAAGGCACAATAAAATCACATACTCTGTAGGCTAAACTTTATATACAACAAGCCCTCCTTTAAAAAAAACAGTCTGCCCATTGTATATGAAATTGTGTAACTCCCATTTGTACATGTCAGATTAGAGCGGGTGATGGCTTTGACCACTTATCAAACTTCTGGACGTCGAAAGACAGTTTGGTCACCATACTTTAAGCTCTCACAATCTAACTGGTTAGGTATTTTTAGAATCAAGGAACCACCCTCTCATCTAGTACCATTATACCACAATTCCCACCAAAAGTCAAGAAAATCAGCAACAAGAAAATTTTTTCTTTTTTTCCCCACCTGATTCCATTTTGAATCAAACCTGATTCCATTTTGAATCAAACCTGATTCCATTTTGAATCAAACCTGATTCCATTTTGAATCAAACCTGATTCCACGCAAAAGGGCGGGAGACATAACGTCAATCCCGCCCCATCGCTGAAGGAAGTATATGAGAATGAGAATTAAAACATATTACCATAAAGGAAAAGCCTATCATCCCAGAGGTCTGCCTCATCTCTAATATCACATAACATCAGCAAACAATCTAGCGAACAACAATCATCGAACTCCTGCAACCTATCTAACGTAGTTGAAACACCACACAAATAACACCAACACATATTCTTATCCCCCTATTCACTTAAATCAATTTTATTAATAAAGTAACTACCTTCATACCAAACTTCATCCTCTAACTCTGATTTGCTATTGCAGTTTAAAGTTACGGAATAAAAGAAATGGTCCCCGTTTGGGAGTTTGCCTACAAAACAAACGTCCAAAGCATATTCATAAGCCATTTCATTCTTATCTGGTTTAAACGATGCAGCCAATTCGATTTTTTTACCCATGGCTTGGATGGTATGCTCACCATAAAAGTTAATACCAAGTTTAGACCATCTGACCCAATCCCTTACAACACGTGACTTCGAACTAATTAAAATCCCATTATTTAACCTCGTTGGCTCATTAAAATTGTTTCTCATTTTCTTACTCTCCTTTCGAATCTGAACACGTTATTTACCTAATACCAGTTTACCACACTTGCAACATACGTGCAACACTAAAATTGTAAACAATTTGTAAACAATTTGTAAACAAAATATATGTTGAAAAATTGTTACAAATGTGGTATAATAGGTATAACTACAACAACCAAACACGAAAGGAGCCACCATGCAAAACACGGAGAGAAGACAACTACAATCCAAAACAAAACCCCTATTAATCCATTTCAACGATTTACCTGATTACATTGCTGCCCTAGGTTTATATCGCCTACGAGCAAGGGACATGAGTATTTCTCACTCAACTCTATCCCGCCTAGCCAATCGTATAACACAACCCACGGTGTACACGTTGCAAGAAATTGAAAGGTCTTATAATATAAGGGTGATTTTATGAGAAAAATACACAAACTAACCAAAAAAGAGCGTAACACATTAGATTTGATATTGCTCCCTTACAATCGCCGCTCCGTAAACGTGTTTACAAAAGACTTTTTAGAATTTTTAGAATTTACCGAACAGAACGGACTTTTGGGGATACGTGTGGCATATGGTTATTACATTGGTAAAGAAGAACGTTGGAAGGGACACAATTGGTTGTTTTGCAAAGCGACAAAGGAGCGTGAAGCATTACTAACACTACTATTAATAACCAAACCTCGAATACACACAAAAATAGTATATCGTATACGAAAGGAGAATTGTGATGATTAAAACTAACATACCCAAATCCACGCAAATACACGAGTGGCAAGGGAGAACTTATGTTCGCCCCTTTGAGGATATTGACCTAGAAAGAATTAGAAATATTGAGGATGAAATTGAAGCGGCATATAATGAATACCTCGAATATAGAGACGACCTTAGAGTTTTAGACACTATACCCGGGGGTGAGGGTGAGGTTGAGAGGATACAAAGGTTAATCGATAATATTGAATACATACGGTCAAACCCTTATATGATAACGTTATGTAATTGTACCACGCTTATTAGCTATCAGAACCAAATAGTAGGCTTTAATTTGATACAGCCATGTTGTGAAATACCTCGTGAGTTCCCTAATTATGAGGACATGTGTAAAATTAATTATTTTTATGAAGGGAGAAAGTAACATGAATGATATTTTGAAGCCAGTAATAAACGCAATTGAAAAAGGTAGTTCGACGGTGCATTTAAACGGACTACCCATCAATATAAGGGTAAGAGACAGTAGCCCAGTAAATGATAACCTAACCCCACGTATTGCAATGATACATCATACAGCGGGCAACCAATTTGCTAATATTAATGACTTAATCAGGATTTTTGATGGTTGGACTAGGGTTGGTTATCATTTTGTGATAAATGGCTGGGGTAGGGTATATGCAATAGGTAATCCTATTAATATGGTATGGGGGGCAGCCAACAATAATAGTAATACTATACATATAGCTTTGATGGGTAATTTTATCACTGCCAAACCGACAGTAGAACAACTAGATAGATTGTCAATGTTACTTGATATATTAAGTCCTCGTATTGTAAAGGGGCACTCTGATGTCAATAATACACTCTGCCCCGCCCCGTATATGCTTAGATGGATTAATCTGTATAGTCAAGGATTATTGGGTAATACCAATCATGGCTATATCGATGAGTATGACCCAGGTGTTGACGAACCAACTATTAATGACTTAGAGAATCATTGTATAAAGGTAGGTTATGTAAGGATATCCAGAGTGGCAACCCATTGGTTATGTACAGATAGAAGGATACCAGACTGGATATACGATAAAAATCTGCAAGTTATAGAGTACTGGTCTAACGGTGTATGCGTATTAACAAGAAATAACGTCGTAGTAGGGCGATTACATAGAGGTAACCTAATAAGAGTATAACAAAAAAGGAGAAAACAAAAATGAAAAAAGTAAGAAAAACAGAACCTGCAGACTTAGTACTAACCAACGTCGAACTAAGCCAAAAAGTTAAAATCAACCAAGTTATGAATGAAAAGACTGGAGAGTATGAGGACACCCCCGTATATTTACAAAATATCCGTGCCTACGGGGAAAACGCCACTAAAATCCAAAAACTAGCCACGGCAAAAACGTTATTACAAACGGTATTTCCAATTTTTGAATCGGGAACGGATAATATGATTGGTTGTGCTATAAACACAAAAAGAGGGATTCCAACCCTATTTTACGATGGCAAACCATTAGAAAAATTTAATGGCATAGTTAACGCAGCCTTCAAGGTTTTTGAAATCGAGTATTTACGTCCCAATGAAAAGACTGGGGAACCAGAAACTGCAAAGGGTAATATACTTAAACCATTAATTATTAACCCTTTGATGGAAATTGAGTATACTCTCGATGACGATTCTTTGAATCAACTACAAACCGAGTTATTGCCCGAAGTCGCACAACAACTTATAACTGGTTAACATTTACAAATACATATACACTAAGGGGGAGCCATGTTAGGAGCTTTTGACTACGAAACTGAATATGCTCGAGTCAAGGACTTTAAGAACTTGGCTCCCTATTTAAAAAATGTTTCACGTGAAACATTTGTATTAAATCCTATATGTTTAACCTATTTTAACGGTAAGACCGAGCTAGTTGTACAAACATTTTCTCAACTTATGGAAGCAATTAGAAAGCAATACCCTAAAGGGAAACAACGCTTTAAAATAGTTGCACATAATGCTTTCGGTTATGAATTAGAAATAATGCTTTATGAATTATTGACTTATGACTATAAACAGGTTTTTTTACAATCTAATACACTAGAATATAAGTTCGATGAAGAAATAATTGATAAGAATATGTTTAAGGATAGGAATTTTTTGAAACATAAAGAATTTACTCTATCGGGGGATTCGTTAAAGTCAACAACAATGTTTACCGTACAGTATTACAATATCGAGTTTACAGTGGTTGATTCTTTAAAGGTATTTATTGGTTCCCTCAAAAAAATGTGTGAAATATTTGGCATAGAACAAAAAGGAGAATATAATTTTGATAATCATGTAGTTGGCACAAACCATAAAGAAATTATTAAATATGGGATACAAGATAGTAAGTGTTTGTATTATGCCTATGTTAAACTATTAGAGTTATTAGATAGCGATAAACATACATCGGCAAGTATTGCCCTCGAAAAGATTAAGCAAGAAGTAGATTGGGTAGGAAACTATCCAAAGCTTGACAAATATTACACGGATATTACTAAGTTAACCTATCATGGGGGGATAGTTTTTATAAACGATAATATTTTAGAACGAGAAAACGGACGTACTATTGTATCCGATAGAAAGTCAAGTTATCCTGCTGAGGTGGTTCTAAACCCTCTCCCATATGGCGAACCTTATAAAGACTACAATATACGAAAGAGTACGGACGTTTATCAGGATATAATTTGCCATATGACATATAAATGTGATGATGATAAAATACCTTTTTTCAGATTTTACAAACATCGTCAAATTGCAATCAGATATAATGAACCAACGGAAACAATTATTAAAGGTAGGAAGGATATTGTCAGAGAATTTAAAGGAATTATTGCAATAAATAACATAGACTTAGAAACTTTACAAAAAACAGGACAAGTTACTATAAATTCAATCCATACTATCATATCATATGAACTCAATATGACACTATCAAATTATTTTCATGATAATTTCATGAAAAAAGAAAATAGTAGTGATAAAGCAGAGAAAGAAAGCTATAAATTAGCGATAAATTCCCCAACTGGTAAATTTATACAAGACTTGACAGGTAGTTGCAATGTTTACATACTAAAACATCAAAAAAGTAGCAATAGTATGATATTAGCGGCAAATAAGATACAAGTAATAGATAATAACAGTATATACCCCCCTCTAACAAGCGCGATTATAGCAGGGGGAAGGAGAGCTTGGGTTGATTATGTTAATTGTCTGAAAATTCAAGACGTTTACTATGGAGATACAGACAGTGTTCATTTTAGATATTCAAATAACAACAAAAAGAAGATTAAGAAATACCTTGGTGAAAAACTTGGCGAATGGGACATAAATATATATGACAATAGCAAATATATTGGGCTTAAAACATACTGTTTGCATAAAAAGAATGAATGTGATATACTAGAATGTAATAAGTGTGATTTAAGCAAAAGAAAATGTCAGTTTGAATTTAAATGTATAGGAATCCCAAAACGATACCTTGAAAATTGCACAATAGACGAGTTTTATCTAGGTCGTACCTTTAAGGTCTTAAAGGCAAAGCGTATAACAGGCGGAAACCATCTAAAACAAATGGAAGTACAAATAAGGAGATAATATGAATAGAAGGGCACTATCACACGTAAAAAGATATATATCTCGACAAACTGGGGTACCATATCAACATATAAGCGACAATATGGCCTTATTATATAATCGTGAAAATACAATAAAATCTGCCGCCCCTCAAAGAAACCAAACATTAAATCTAATAAATGAAGAAATTGAAGCTAAGGGGGGGTTACCCATACTAACATATGATATGAAAAAAACCACTAAACGCAAAGAGTTAGCTAGTGCAATAATAATGAGGGCAGCGGCAGGTGTTAAAAAAATAGGGCAAGCACTGTTTGAACTGAGACAAACATTAAAACGCCCAAAAAATACTAATAATATGGAATTTTTAGCGGTATGGGAAATGTTACGAGATGAAGTACGTGAAATTATAGACAATTTATCAGAAGCAGAAAGGGGGCAAATTAATACAGGACGCTTACAAGGTACTCGTCAAGTAATCGATGCAAATACTAGGTCTCAGATACCACAATTGTACAGTATATTAGATAGGCTTAACCAACAAATTATTACATACACCCAAAACAATGAAGTAGAAGACTGGCAAATTGACCAACTGCAAGCGTTTATAATGTCTGTAAACGTATACTATGGCAGTAGTGATGAACCAAGTTTTACCACTCTCGAAACAGCAAGTGAAGTTGATTGGTGGCATAGAGTTGATAACGCGACACATTTTTTTGAACCTATAAGTCAGATGATTAATAATGTATTAAGGGGGTAATATGAGTCTAACACAAAATGTAACAGTTAGGGCAGCGTCAACAAATTTTAGCAGTGGTATATTACCAATGGATGGGAGACCTAGCGGGGCTGTCCTTTGGCAGGGTACTACTCAGACAGGACATTTGTTAAATACTAATGCATTACAAACCTATGAAGTTAAATTACCAGTAAGCATAGGTACAGTATTTCCCGCATCATCCATAGAAATAACGCTTGACACTGGATATACAATAGTCGGGGTAGTGGTCGAAGTTATATATCGAGACGTTGGAAATACAGGGATATCATTTTCTATAGAACCGTGGTCAACGGGGCAAAGAAATGGACGCGTCGAGATTCGTGGATTCCTTGAGAGAACAAACATTCGCTATGGTAACTGTATGGATAACCTTGAAACCGAGCCCTTTGGTTTTACTGAAGTGCGAACCCCAATTGATGGACGTACAATGCTTAACCGAGACTACAACTCGTTTCGTGGCAATTCACAATCTATTGTATTATGGGTAACACCCCAAATTATGTGGCATGGAAGATTTGACGATTTTCAAGTAAACCCCACTTGGGCGGTACAAGGTTTAAGAGTTATCGATTACTTACCCCCATCAGGTAGGGGCTCGACTTGGTGGGGTGGTAGGCTACATGCGGGAAGACCGCTAGTATTTACAACCGTTGTATCTTTACATAATTTTGTCACGGGGTTACTAGTGAGTGGAACAAAAAATGTAAATAGTGGCGATATGATGCGTTCGTTTATTGATGACAATGGAACTTTACAAAATAATTCTACGGTTATCAGTCGTAGTACTGTCATGTCCATGCAAAGAAATAATGTATCAAGAAACGAACATGCAGGGGGTAATGTTGGGCTTGAAACCGCAACCCACATCCAGTTATATACACTTGATGACATTATTGCTGCATACCTCGTACCTCATGTATTTGCCACTACGGCTACTATTGTAACCCAAGACAATACCATTCAAATGGCAAATCCGACACAACCAACGGCTTACCAAAAACTAAGAAATTTCCCATATGAATATTATGAGATTGCAACAAGCGAGGGTGCGACTACAGATGTATCGACAACCGATGTAGTAACACCTGCAGGACAAATTCAATCATCTTTTGAGTTCGTTGGTGGAGATGCGCCTGCATGTTACTTGCGTTTCGCACGAGCGGGAGCATGGGGCAACACCTCGACTGAAACATTACTTATTGAGACATTTTCACAAGTATCAATGGTACTTGATGCATCTGGTTCTATCCAAAAGCAACTTCAAATATTACAAGCTCATCAAGTAAGACAAGCAAGCCAACGAACTTGGAGAAGCGTAGCTATGATAGGGTTAGGTGTAGTAGCAACAGCAGCATTAGCGGTAGCTACAGGGGGTATAAGTCTTAAAGCCAAGGCCGCCGCTGTAGCAATAGGTGGAGCGTCTGGTATCGGTGGGGCATTATCTAACTTTTTTGGACAAAGACGCGAGATACCAGAAAATATACAACAACAATCCGTAGGTGACTTCCAAGGGTCGCAAAGAGTAATGAGTGGCGGGTCTGCAAGCTTTATGAATCCGAACATGATATCAACTTGGCAAAAAGGACTTGATGATGCGGGGCGCGATAAAATGGAATATAATTTGATGTGGTTAGGGGAATCAGTTAATATCTATGTTGATTTTATTTTGAACGAAAGAATAGTGCTTGTGGGTACTAGTAATAACCGTGTAATTGCAAGACTTGACGGAAGAACATACTTTAAGTTTTCCGCAATCGAGGTTAGAGGTGTCCCCATTAGGTTCGCTGAACAGATTGAATCGTATTTTTTACAAGGCATAATTATAGATGGGTGGGTCTAATGAAAATAATAACAAAGAGATATAAACCCGGGCTTGAAATACCTGAGGGAGAAAACGTTGAGGATTATTTTATAACTAAAGATTTTATAATGTCGCTATACAATAAGGGCACACGAGTAATATTAATACCATCGGCAAGGGGTTGTGGAAAAAGTCAGTCATTAGCCGAATTAGTATATGACTTTTCAATATCTAAGGGTAAAAAATTTGTATATGTCAGAAATACAGCTAAAGAGGTTGCTAATGTCGGGGATATTGCAAAACAAGGGAAATTTGCCGAAAAATTAGGTTATGCGGCTGTACGTATTGACCGAGGCAAAGAAGGAAAACAATCTCGTTCTGGTGCAATAAATCTTTATGGGTATGATATCATTGAGGAATCTACCCAAGAAGTCCACCGTGAGCATATTGGATTTGCATTAGATTTAAGTAAGTCATATCAATTCAAGTCTGGGTTTTTCGACGATTACAATTTGGTTGTTTTTGAAGAATACAATGTTAGAGATATGACTTATACCCAACGACAAAGATATATAAATAACTTCCTTGATATCTTTGAGACATTTTTTCGGCGACGTGAAGATGTACTTATCTATGGTTGTGCTAATAATACAGGGGGTGTTTCTCCATTAGAAATTGAATTTTCTGAAAGCTCTAAAGCTGTAAAGATTAAAGCATTCAAAAAATATGGGGATAAGGGGTTATTGTCAGAAATTAAGGGGGATTTTAGGAAATACCTAGACGGAGAGAGTCTTGACTTTAAAAAGTTAAATATGTCTGACTATGTCCAACTTGATTATATACAATTACCATCAAAGAAATATATTTTTCTGTATGTACACCGTTATAAACATGGATATAACGACATTTTAATCACGGATAAAGGAAATTTTAAACATCGTGAAATACCTATTATTTTTTATCGTCAATTTGACGATATCGAGTATAAATTCAAAAATAACTACGTTGAGGAATTGTTTCTATCAAACTATGAATTCATACGTCGTGATTTACAAAAACGTCTTGAATTCTATGACAAACTGAAAGGGGTGAAATATATTGAATAGATATGAAAGATTCGTCAGGATGGAAAGAGCCTATCCAACTTTAAGAAGTCTTGCAAATATGAATTTGGTGGATAATAGTGACTACTATTTATCCACTGGGGCTTTGATAAGGAATTATAGTATAAGTAATTTCCAAAATACAATTAAATTAGGTACAAACCATTTGGTAATCGATAATACAACCCTACCTGTTGTTAATGCCTTTTTAGATAAGGTAGCAACTTCCCTGTTCCGACAATTAGCTTCAAAGAAGATTAATAATTTGAATATGGGTAGTTGGGTAGAAGAATTTGACGGATTGACGTTCGAGGTAATATTAGACAAGTCAAGACAATTAATAGAGTTGATTAGAAATGTCGAGGACTTATATTTTAAAGATGTATCGGAAGTGGTTGACGGTATCAATAATAAGATTGCCGCTGAAATTGGTACTAGACATAATGTTCGTGAATTGGTGGAAAGAATTGTAAGAGATATTATAGTTACAATGGCGGAAGAAAGTAGGACGGATACCGACCAAACAACACATGTTGAACAGGAAGGGACAAAGGCAAGTGATAGAGCAAGGGAAACTACAACCCAAGACCTGACTGACAAAACGAGAAGAACGGTAACTGATATTACTCGCGACGATGACACTACCTCAACACAAAGAGTTGTTGGTGATACTACCAATAACCAGACAGGTAGCCGTAATACCCGTACTGATAGGGGGCTTAATACCGACACTCGTAACCAACAAACCACTAATACTACTAATAATAGTAGTGATACCACTACCTTTTGGGATAACCCGCAAGCTCAAGGGTTGGTTAATGTAGCAGGTACTAATAGGACAGACAACGTAGGTACTTTTACTGGTGCTGTTGTCACCAGTGGTACAACTAGCCTAGAAACCAGTGAAGATATTATTGTTGGTGAAAATACAACAAATAATGTAATTGGTAACCAAATAACTAATACTACGGGCGATACATCCCTATTATCTGAAATTAATACTACAACAAACGAAAATGCTAATATAATTCGTGGTGTTGAAGTTAACGAAGGTGAAACAATTGACGTTGATACTACAAATACATCTGAAACTAACATGGAACTAGGTACAGACCAAACAACAGACCGTTTAACAACAACTAACGACGTAACAGATAAAACAGGTACAATAACAGATAATGAGCGTACTACTAGGGATAACGAGGAAGAACTTATTACAAATCTGATAACAGACCGTTATCGCTATGATATTCAAAATAGAATGGCTACCATGATGAAAACGTTTGAAGTCAGACTTATTAGAGAGATAAAAACTGAATTATTAACTTTATTTCTTCCAGAGTTTGACACTTTACTTTTTGATTAAATTATGTTATAATAGTCTTGGGAAATCACAAATTTGACGTATGAAAAATACGGTGGTTGTGTATCAAACACTAAGGGGGGCGTGGCAGACCATGTTGTAAGTCCATTAAAGATGCTCCCCAACTGTCCCAAAAATAAAAGGAGGTTAAAAATGAAATTATTACTATTATTACTAGGTATTTTCGGTTTTGCAACTGTTTTTATCGCAGCTGATGTTGTGGATGATGACGACAATGATAATGTTACGGGTGACGACGATGGTGATGACGACGACGATGGTGATGACGATGACGATGATGATGCTACGGATGACGATGACGATGACGATGACGATGCTACGGATGACGATACTATGGATGACGACGATGATGATGAGTCGGAAGACAAAGGAAGAAACAAAAAGACAGTCGAAAAAAAGAAAAAAGAATTATCGGCAATCGAGAAAGAGGTCTTAAAAGCAATTAAAGATATCGATAAAAGGTTGGCTGACTTCGAAAAGCGAGTTAAGTCTCCCACAAAGAAAAAGAAACAACGGCAAGATAAAACTAGTGAATTAGACGCATATCTTAAAGCAAGGGGGGTAAGAGGTGGGAAATAATCAGTTTAATATCTGGAATGACCAAAAGTATCAATTTTCTTTGGAAGAAAACATTAATTATCATCTATTTGGTACTTGGGACGGAGATGATATTGATGAGATTATCCTTAAAGCCGTCGATAATCATCGGAATGTAATTGATTATGTATTATTTGCTACCAATAAAAGCCCACAATTACTGTCTATTTACTTAGGGGTACACGACCAAGGGGGGGTCGGGATAGATGATTTACTAGCCACTAATCAAGTAACAGGGGCTACCATTACCCTAGGGTGGTCGGTAACAGGTACTTTGGAGTGGATAACAGTACGTGAAGGGACTGCTACCGTACGCAATTTATTACTTAGATTTTCCACGTCCAACACATTATTTCCTAACCAACCTGTTGATTTTAGGGTGTGGTTTTTGGGCGAGGAAATTGTACTTACTGATTGGGGTACGATTTTTGACAATGATGGGGTGGCTTGGAAATTGTCACAACGAGAAGGTGGTAGGGATTTAAGGATTGACATACATGACAGGCGCAGTATTCCCACATTTATGGTATGAGGTGCATGATGACAAATAAATTTACAATTTGGAACGACCAGTTACCCCATAGTGATTTTAATGAAAATATAAATTATCACCTTTTTGGGTTATGGGATGCTGATGAAATTGATGATATAATCCTAATGGCTAGGGACGGACAAAGAAATGTTATAGATTATGTTAAGTTTATAACAAACCGCAATATTAGTGAGTATGTTGACGGCGGTGGACCTAGGGACTATGTCCATTTTGCACAATGGGAAGTACCACCCCAAGAAATTGACGGCAGATGGAGATTAATAAATAACGTCACCGATGAACATATTCAAGTCCACATAGCAATTGTTCAACCTAGTTTTTTCCATACCATCGGTGAAGCGGGAGTTATAGACCACACAAATACACGTCTTGCAGCTAATATTGATGATACACGTTTTTTAGAAACGACTTGGGTAGACTTAGTCGTTACAAATGTTAGCGGTGTTAATATTTTTTACGGTTTTAGCGATATTACTGATACTAACGGACAGACGTGGCGATGGAGTGCGGGACCAACAGGGGCCGGGTTTCCAACTGTCAACCAGTTAAATAGCTACAATTTACATGGTACAAAATTATTTTAAGAAAGGGGATTAAATGAGTAAAATAAGAATCTGGGAAGACTCCCAAGAAGTAAGAATCCGTGAGGATACAATCAATTATTTTCTAGAAAGTGATTGGATTGAAGCTGATAGTGGGGATAAGAGGATTAGTAGATTATACCTTGTCGCCAAAGATTATTTACATCGCGAGATATACCGCAAACCTATTATGAGTACTGCTACATATATACCAGACAAGTGGGATTTTATCGATTTGGTACTATTAGTGGAGTTGAGGTTTGAGACATTGCCCTTTGTGGGTGCTAGAAACTATCATATCCCAGTTAGGGTTAGGCTTAGTAACTCTCTTATGGGACTTAACCAACCCATAACTATTACCTCGTATGACTCTGTATTACCCTTTGACTCCATTACTTTGGGGATTGATATCAATTTTGCTTTTTCAAAAGGGGACGAGCCTATTCTTAATGATAATCTATTTATTTATCTTAAGAGAGTAGGGGCACAAGGTTTTCAAAAGGATTTTGAAATAACGGAATATACCTATGAATTGGGGGTTTTAGATTATGTCGTACAAGTATAAAAATATATATGCTAAAGTAACACACGATAACTTACATCAAATAGACCTTGACCATCCTGCAAGGTTTGAGGTTGATGTCCCTTTTACTTTACGGGATGTAGGTCTTAAAGTTACATTTAAACTGTATGGGGCGCGAGACCCCAACGCTCCAATGCCCAGAAATGTGTATCCAATAGGTACGCAGATTACTATGAGGATAAGAGACCAGATAGAGATTAATTCAGGCGTAGGGACATTTTTTATCGCCACAAACTTTTTGCAAGTTGGTCAAAAATTCTACATTAGTATATATTCGCAGATGGAAATTTTTGTTGAATGTGTGGAATTTACGACAGACGTATTCCCTGTTAGTGATTTACTCATTCTAAACGAAGATATGCGTCATTCAATGATAAACGGGATACTGTTAGACCCCGCTCCCCCACATCCACCTCATCCTGCTTGGATAACACCCGAAGCGGATAATAGGGGTATTTTATATTATTATCGTAGCCTACAATAAGATTAAGAAAGGAAAGGATTAAAATGTACAGAGAATTTTTAATTAATTCACAAAGTATTAGGAACGAAACTATGGTGGGGATAGACTTCTCGCCACCATCCACGGAAGTTGGTAATTTTAGGTTTGCTTTGCAAGCCCCCGCAAGGTTGAGTATGATAACCCATAATGGGGTTATTGACAGAGCAGCATTTACTAACAACGAAAATATTGTTGTCACGGATATTACACTAGGTGTCGGCGAATCCGTAGCACAAGTAGTATTACCAACGTTGGAACTAGATGTTATTGTGTATAGTAATAACACATCGACAGGGTGGACAATAGAACGAATTAGTTTTAACTTAGTGGTAACCATCGACAGAGATAATGGCTTTTTTACAATTGCAAATGTTAGTCAATCTAATCCAAGGGGTATTAGTTATTCAATGCTTCTAACTATCCAATCATAATAAGGGGGTAAATTAAATGGCAAAAAAAGTAACAAAAGAATTAATCCAGGAATTAGCAGGACAGGTTACCAATGTGCCTGTACAAGCAGGGGAGACACTTCCCGCATATGTTAGTAGGCTTGACGCTGCGACATTACAATCTTTACCCATTGCAGATAGGAGTATTACACTGGACAGTCATGTTGTCAAAAACTCTTTTTTGTGGGTTAATATCATTTTGATGTTAGCAAAGGTATCTATTGTTAATGCATCGCTTAAGTCTCAATATAAAAGGTTTTTGCGGTCGGATGAGATTGGTACGTATATTGCTGAGTATTTTATCAATCCAAAGAGTAGTTTAAATCGCAATAATTTACCCGCTAGTGCGTTGTTTCGCACTTTTATCGATGATGTTAGGTCAGCCTTCTATGAACTTAATCGAGAACGTGTAATTCCAAGTAGCTATAGTCGGGCAGAGTTACACAAGGTATCTGATTCTTGGGAGATGATGGCCAGTTTTACACAAGGAATTATTCGTAACATAGACGTCAGTTATGAACATGATTTTAATCGTACTTTTGAACAAATGTTATTTAACGCTTACTGGACTAATATGTTACCAATTGTTGAGTTACCAGAACACCCTTGGGATTCCACCGAAGCGTCTGCAAGGTTGGCGGTTGTCGTTAATAGTTTAATAGATGAAATGACTAGCGATATTACACCTAATTTTACCATTACTAATAAATCAGCGCATACAACAGTTCCAATCTTTCAAAGTTGCGAGGAAACCCCTGTTGTTCTACTCAAACAATCGTCTATTCGTTGGACTGACTTTTCTAATGCCTTAAATCTCAATTTTGGGGAAAGTATGAAAGGTAGGTCAAATTCAGACTGGGACAGAGATTTATTGCCACTTAATGCTAAAGTATTTCCAACGGAGTTTGCAAGCCTAGAAAACGACGTGGAAATGGATGCCGATACTATCCTACAAAATAATCAACTTGCGATTCAAAATATAATCAATCAAGGATTCGACGGTAGCCCCCGTTTCCCTGACCATGAAATTATTGGTTTTATTGCTGACCCTAATGCGTTTTTGCTTTACTCTCAGTTTAATATGCGCCTAAGTTTTGAAAATATTATTAATTTGATGGTGACTGAAGCACGTCACTTTAATCAATGGCATTATGTTTCTATGTTTCATAATATTGTGGCAATCGTTGCTCCGCCTGCAACTGTTCCACCACTTAACCTAGATATTGTCTAAGAAAGGGGGTGAGGGGGTAGCTTATATTAGTACCCCCATAACTAACCTATGGATACTTTATTTATGATGGTTACTGATATGTTAGGCTCTTATGGGGTTTTTGGGGCTTTGTTTTTATATCTATTCCACCGACAATATAAAGATAGTAATGCACGAAAAGAAGATTACAGGCGACGAGAAGATAGATTGTGTCGCTTGCTCAAAGACTACAATAAAGGCTTACACGAGTTGGCAAAACAAATTAATAGAATTAGGGGGTTTCTGAAAGATGACGAATAAACCAAAAGGTTTCATGGAAACTATGATTTTTAATGCCCAAGGTAGCGACTTGACGCCAGAGCAACGAATAAATTTTCAAGCTTTTTCCCCTTCAACTTATACCGTGGCCACAAGACTTGGTTGGGAAAGATATCTAAGAAACATGTTTACTATGCGTTTTAGCTATGAGTGTCCCGCTATTAGTCCGTACTATTTAAAAAATATTGAGCAGTTGTTGCTTGATTGGGGGCGTTGTGTAATTGCTAGGATTTATGAGCCTTTTGGAGATACGTATGTCGCAAGCGATAGTTGGGGAGTATTCAACTTTGGGGAAAGTAATCGGGACAGGGATACAGGGGAGTTGTTAAGTTGTACTTTGATTACTGATAATGATATTATGAGGATATTCGATAAAGAAGAAGGTGACCAGTTTTTTGAGATTAGAGATACTCATCATAACGGAGTAGGGGGAGATGTACCGTTTAGCCATGTGGTCAGAGAGTTCAGCTTTAAATTGACCGAATGTGATTTGGCTATACAACAATGTATGGAAATACAAAAACAACCTATTATGTATATTGTAAAAAAGGGTGTAAGAAATTTTGTTGAAAAGATACGCTCGGCAATGAGTCGGGGTAAGATGGTGGACGGAATTAATGAAAATGATATTTCTGAAAAAGGTATGACTATTGAGGTTAACCGAGATACTAATGTTGCGGAGTTACTCAATTTACAAAGAGACTATTTGGTAGAATATGCAAAACTGTTAGGGATTACCGTCATAGAGAATCAAAATGCGACCTATACAGCCAAAGCAGTACAGCAGGAAGCAATCAGTTTTAATAACTATTTGCTACATATCGCATACCGATGTAGGGAGTTTTATGTTAAGATGATGGGGGATATTGGTTTGTCTTTTAAAAGTGAAATTGATTATGTTAGTAATTATAATGGGGTGATAAAGGATGAATAAAGATAAAATTATATTGGTGGTATATGTTGTAGTGGCGTTGTTGTTGTTTATTTGGGGGGGTAGTGCCATTATTAGTTATTTGACTTTTGATATTATTTGGTGTTGGTTGTATTGTTGTATGTTTTGTTGTCCAGTGGTAATTGTTGATTAGATGTTGTAGAATTCTCATTCTCATATACTTCCTTCAGCGATGGGGCGGGATTGACGTTATGTCTCCCGCCCTTTTGCGTGGAATCAGGTTTGATTCAAAATG
>JGI20163J15578_10000492_pt1 | contig 16419 bp, 6 predicted proteins | sample TergutCu122P1_FD_15578 | JGI IMG/M metagenome (IMG submission 15578)
GAACTTGACAGGGTGTTTCGTCAGACATGGCAAGATCTCGTCCTACTAACTCTTTGTGAAGTTCGTCATAGATTGGACGAAAATACGAAACGGCCGAGTTGTTTACCCAATTGGCCTGAACGGAACGGTTAAGGCTGACGCCTAAGCGGGCAAAATCCTTTTCCTGGCGATTTAAAGGTAAGGCATTCACATACTTTTGGTACATGATGTGAGAAACTATCGAGGGCGATGCCAAAGAGTGCTTGAACAGAGGAGTAGGCAACTATTGCCTTGGTTACCTCTATTGTATCTCCATCATCTTTACACTCGTTACAGATATAGCTTTCCCGATAGAGACGAACGCGTTCGATGATTGCGGGAATAATCCGCAATTCCTCGCGAACAAACTCTTTGCCGATTGAAGTCATAGGGGACGAGCAATGCTCACAAGCACTATCCTCGTTTTGTGCAACATACAACTCCTCTACAATGGGGATATCCGTAAAAAGTGCTTCCCGAGTACCTCGTGGCTTTCTAGCAGCTTTCGCCGGTGGCTTAGGAGTGCAAAGTTCCTCTATTGATGGTTCCGGAGTAGACTCATCAGAAAGCTGTTCGACTTCATTTAAAAAGTCTAGGGCCATTTGCCCTTCGATCTGAAGTCCTTTTGATTTTTCGGAAGATGTTCCAAAGCGTTTTCCGGCGATGTTGCGGATGGTTTCCGTTAGATTTGCCACTTGCTGATTTAGAGCCTTAAGTTGCTCGGAATGTTCTTCGTCACGTTGCTTCGCTTCCGCACGTAAAAGAGCAATCTCGTTATTCAGAGATTCGATGGTTTGCATTAGATTTTCAATGATTTTATCTTTGAAATCCATATCATTCATGAGTCAAAAAGCCCTTTCGTGTGATACTAACAGTATACCACAAAACAGTACATTTTGCTATGTTTTCAAGGTACTTATATATCGAAAAAGTGCCGAAAATACGCGGTTTTACAGCACTTATTTCTACTACCCAAAAGAAGAAAAAGCTTGACAAAAACCAATGAGAAGCAGCTAAAATTTGCGGCTTTTTACAGAGGGAATAGCCTTTGGTTGTTCAATAGATAACCCCTCTAATAACCATCGGAGCTGCTGTCTAGTTAATGGCATAACTTCCGATTTGTTCCGCGGCCACTGATACCTGCCGGCCTCAAGGCGCTTATATAAAAGAGTGAAGCCATTGCGCTCGTACAACAAGCATTTGATGCGATCGTTCCGCCGNCCGCAAAACAGAAAGAGGGCACTACTGTATGGATCCATCTGATAAGTATGAGCGATAACAGACATTAAACCATCGATNGACTTGCGCATATCTGTGGANCCGNNTACAAGGAACACATTGGAAGCCTTTGATATATCGCCTAACATAATTGGCGAATGGCCTGCACTGTAGTTGTGATAAGATGAGGATTCGCATGGTTGTTTATTTCCATGGTGATTCCATTTATAACAAGAGAGAGTGCAGGGCTTGAAACGTTTGCTTCCTGAGGTGAGTGTTCCACAACATCAATAGAATCACTGAATTCTAGTTGTACTACTTCCTGTTTAACCGGTGTATAGGTGGCACCTGTAGCCGGGAATAGTGATGTTGCAACTTCTCGAAGTTTTCTAACATGGTAGTAAAATGTGCTTGGTGATACATTATTTTGAATACACCATTGCCGGTCGGTAAGACCGCTTGCCCGGCAGGTTTGGATGAGACTCATCCAATGTTCATCAGATTTGCGATAGGACATATGCGCAACCTCCTTCAATAGATTTTAGAGCGAAATGCTCCAACTCTCTAAAGTATGGCAGAGTTGTGCTAATACTGCAATCCGTATGATTGTGCGTCACTTACAATATTTCACACCTGAAGTGGACCAATGTAGTCAGCACACCGGGAAGTAACGCTCAACCGGTCAATCAAAGTTTCGTCGGTCATGGTGTAGACGTAACCGGACCGGCCGGAACTACGCCGGGAGTAAACAGTGACCCGGGTAGTACCCTGATGGGAAGATACTTTGTAAACAATCAAGGTGGTTTGCGCTCGAATCGCTTTTTGTTTAGGGAAGCAATTGATACATCTTCGGTAGCATCGATTGCCTTTGATTGGTTTCCCGGCCAACCGACAATGAATGTAGCTTCCAACAACTCTTACGGACAACTTTCTTTTAACAATATTAGCCATTTTAACTCGCTTAATTATTTAAGCTTAATTACAACAACGAATCAAACGGGCATGGAAGATGTCGTCCCGGGGGTTTATCTCCATATCGGCACAACCGGCCGGAACAATGCTACTAACGTAGCCCTCAATCAATTGGGATTAGGTCCGGATGATCTGATTACCACTAACCAGAATGCATGGTATCGTGTTTTTGTATCATTTAACTTTGCCGGCAGAACGATGGATATTGTAATTACAGAATCAGCAACCGGGGCCCCGGTGTTTTCACGTATCGGGGTGGGGATGGCAGAGGAAGATTACAAGCTAGGGCAAATCACCGGGTTACATTGGATAGCAAACCGCGTAGCAGCAGGTAACATGTCATGGAACAGTTATATGGATAATCTGCATGTACGGGTATATGGCGATCCGGTGAAGCATCCGTTTGGCATGCCGCAAAATGTTACCTACACACCGGTAACATATGATTCAGTTACCGTGAACTGGGATGCCATGGTAGCCGACAGCTTTAACATCTATCGCCGTCACGGCACCGATGCCGAAAGCAAGATGACACTTATCGGCACAGTACCCGGCAATGTGTGGACTTTTACCGATGAGGGATTACTTGATATTCTTGAAGAATATCAACTTCTTGGTCATTATTTTTGGTATGCGGTCAGTGCCGTCCAAGGAGGAGTAGAAAGTCCGCGCACCAGAGATGCGTTCATTCAACTGGACATGGGTTCCTACTATACCAGTTTGATAAACATTCCGCCAGACCATCCATTGGCCACCGAAACACGGGCAACTGACGGTGAAAGCTTGTTGTTTAGCACCGGTGAACTGGCCGGATTTAGTAACCGTTTGCGGATCGGTGATCTCAGTGGCAATGGGCGCAATGATATCTTGCTTACCAACACTTTGGCACAATCCGGTCGGAATTTTATGCCCGGTAGTCCCAACTGGACGCCCCCTAACAATACGTCCGGTCCGACCACTGTATTTACCTATCAGGATGGTGTCTGGACTCCCAGTCCCGGTACCGGAACAACCAGCACTACCGGTGACGGTACGGCGGCACGGGTTATCTTCTCATTAACCGCCATCGACATTGAAGGAAATGTCTTGTGGCAAAGATGTGCGGCCACCGGCATGAGAGGATTTGACGGTTATTCAAGAGAGATTAGCACCGGTGCGGATGAACCGGTACAAATTGGCGATGTTACCGGCGATGGTTTCAATAATGTGGTATTAGTAGCCAATCCGGGTGTTCTTTTTGAGACGGCTCCGCCATGGATTAATTCCGTTCCGGAATTTCTTCGTAACCATGCGGAGTGGACATGGCGGGATTCGGCCGGAAATGTTACAACTCCGTCAAATTATCAAAATAGATTTTATCAAGTCGCAAACGATGTGTTCTACGTACTTGATGGCAGAACCGGCGATATCGCCAGAGACGTAAACGGTAGAGAAATGTTTATATCCTATGCCGAAATGGCAACGAGACCAAACGCCCCCTCTCTTGCCGTACTCAATGGCGTTCATGACCATATTACCCTTGTGGATTTAGACGGACGTGGTTGGACCGGACATGTTCTGATGAGTAACCGTTACAGCAACCTAACCGCATGGGAAATTGTTAACCGAGAAGGCGAGTTCGTGATGAACTTTATGTGGTTATCGCAGGTTACCGGCTTTGGTGATGGCGTTGGCCACAAACCATTGGGATATCCCATATATGCCAACGAAGGGGACTATCGCGACTGGGTTTTCGGAAATCAAAGATTACATCATCCGGAAACCGGTGAGATTATGTGGCGTTATCCGGCCGGTTTCATAGCCAATAATCCCCATACCTTCCCGGTCGTTAGAAACCCCGGTGGACATACCGACTCAATTCAAATCGGTGACCGCTTTGATGACGGTCAACTTCATGTCGATTTTGGTGTTGATGGTATGCAAGTCGGTACATCATTCAACGCCAGAACCGGCGAAATGCAGTGGATATATGATTATGCATCGGAATTACAATCCCATAACATGGGATGGTACCGAACCGATGCCGACGGCATGCTCACCTTCGGTCTTGAACGAAGAAACCGTGGAGCTTGGCCGATTGGTCATGACGGATTGTTTATTATCGGACCAAGAGGCGAAGCGCTCTTCCTGGAACCAAACAATATGCAAGGTTGGATGACCACATCTCAATCGGCAAACAACTGGACCGGGACGTTTTCAACGATGGGATTTGCCTTTAATCGTAACTTCCATGCCCTAGAGAACGGTTCGCCGGAAGCTTTGAATCCGGATAACATGGTTCCGACCGCATTTTACGACGGTTACTTTAATCTACTATTTGACGTGCCCGATGCCGGATTGATGAGTGGAACGCGCTTCATGCAAGCGGACTTTATCGGAGATTCACGGGAAGAGTTGGTGGCCTTTACCGATTATGGTTACATCATGATTTTGGCATCCGGCACCCAAGAACCGGATCTTACAAGTCATGTCGGTGAGACCCCTCGCCGTCAAACCCGTAACTTGGCAAACTGGACCCGTTACAATGTTGCGGAATTTGTCAACTACTTCTCAGACCGGACGGCGTCGTCGCCGCTGGTTAGAAGAATCAGCGAAGATACCGTAGAGATTTCACTGCCGCCAATCATTCTCGCTGAAAGTTACACCTTATACCACAACGGCGAAGTAATTGCGACATTTGACCCGCGGGTAGATGATTTGCGTTTCGTGGTGAGCAATCTGGCTCCCGATACCGATCATGAGTTTAGTTACACTGCATCAAAATTTGACTTCTTCTGGAATAGAATGGGAACAACGGCAAGATCGGTACCTGCCATCGTAACTACCGGACCACTTAGCTTAACCTTCCATGTGTACAGCACAAATAACACGATCGTTGTGACCGTTGAACCGGGTACTGCGCCGAACCTGGGAGATGTATTAAATCTGGGCCATATCTATGGTACCGCGGAGGCACACGGTTATGCGTTCTGGGGATGGTTCGACGATGAAATGTTAGACGAATCGGGAAGAAGGCGAGCCGGATTACGCCGGCCGGCACTGGACGTATCATCGGCAGATGACGCATGGCAGTTGGCCGACATCCTAGCCATTATTGAGAATGGCACCGAGGAAGAATGGCGAGCGTTACTAATAAGTGATGATAGTAACTTAGACTTGTATGGCGTGTGGGTTCGTTGGGGTGACGTAGATGACAATGGTCAGGTGATTATGTCCGACTTGAATCTACTCCAAAGAGAAGTCAACTTCGGACACGTGATGGATGTGGAGCTTAGCCGACCGGCCGCCGATGTATTGGTAGATGATGTTATCAATATGGGCGACTTAACGCTACTCCAAAGACATTTTAATTTAGGGCATATTATGCAAGTTATCTTGGGAGCAGAACCACAATAACAATCTTTCGCGTAATTTTTGTTATTACAATTGAACAAACAGGTGCTGTCGATAACGCTCAGCCGTAAATAGAATTATAAAAAGTGACCCTACTCCTAGTAGAGGACGGTCACTTTTTTAATTGATAGGAAATTTCTTTGAAATCTCCCATCAATTTTCTTTTTGCGGATGGAAAAATTTTGAGCGAAACTTGTGGAATTAGGCCGTGAAACGTGGTAGAATAAAGAGAATAATACAGAGGGGTAGTGCCGAAACTGTAAACTTATTAGTTTCGATGAAAACTTTAATTGGTCTAAAGATGCGTGGAAGAAAGTTCCAAGAGTGCTCAGCAAACGAGAAGGGAAGCATGAAAAGAGGAGAAGAAGATGAAGAAAAGAATAAGTATATTTTTGATGATGCTACTTGTTTTGATTACGGCGATTCCGGCAATGGCGGCAAACGAGCGGCCCTATGCGAATCATGAGATATCAGAGGCAGAATGGGAATTATTGAACATCGTAAATCGGATGCGGATTGGCGAAGGTTTACATCCATTGGCAACAAAGACCAGTTTGGCTTATGCTTCTCGCATTCGGGCAGAAGAAATATTTTACGTATTTGGGCACACCAGACCGGATGGTAGTAGTGCGTTTACCGCCTTTGATTGTGCCGGGGTTCCTACACCGAGGGGTTCTATGGCGGCAAATGCTGCGCGCGGACAAACAAGTCCGGAAGCGGTAATGTACATGTTGCGGAATAGTTCCGTACATTGGAACAATATAATACATCCAAACATGAATTATATCGGAGTAGGTCATTATTATCGTGAGAGGCATCATTGGTATCAGTTCTTTATAGTAGGTGCGGCGGTGCAGAATGTGCGTTTATCAGCAAATGAATTCATCATCAAACAAGGAGGACGTATCGAAGATACCGGGGCAAAAGTATTAATCGATAACATTCACGGACAGGGAGTAGCATTTTTCCCGATTATTAGTGAAATGATTACCGGATTAGACAGTAATATCGTAGGAGCACAAGCGGTGTCGATTAACTATCGAGGGACGGTCCTATCGTTTTATGTAAGGGTGGAGGATCCTTATGCCACCGGAGTTAGGGTGAATCTGAACGTGAACGCGGTGACCGGAAGCGTGAGCCCGGCGTATATTCAAGTAGAAGTAGGAGCGCCTTATGGGGAATTACCGATTCCAACAAGACGGAACTATCTATTTTATGGATGGTTTACCGCCCAAGTCGGTGGGGTGCGAGTTAATGCAGATACAGTGGTGACAAATACAGCCGACCATACTCTATACGCCCATTGGTTACCTTGGGGCGATGTAAACGGAGATGGTATAATTGATTCTCGGGATTTGGGTCTCTTACAAAGACATATCAATTTTGGGCACCTTATTCCGGTGGAGTTGGATTTTAGAGTCGCCGATGTGGTGCGCGATGGTCGGATAGATTCACTTGACTTGGCATTGCTGCAAAGACATGTGAACCTTAATCATATAATTCCGATCGAATTGGGAGTGGCACCACGGTAAAGGGTTGTTTGTAAGCACAGTTTTAATTGAATCGGTATTTTAAATCTAAGGGCACGTGTTAAAGTGTCAATAGGATGGGACTAGTATTATTTGTAGTAAGAGGAATGTGCAAAAAAGATATATTAGAAAAGCAAAAGGGAGTTGTATCACCGATAGTAAGCGGTTGGTGATACAATTCCCTTTCAAGTGTTGCGCTTGTATGCGCTTGCATAGGGTGGCCAAAGTCTTCTTGCTTGATAGGATTCGGGTGTCAAAAGGGTCGCCACTGCCCGAACCTTGTGACCCGAATCCTAAGATGGAAAAAATCGAGCGAAACTTGTGGAATTAGGCTGCGATACATGATAAAATCTAGAGAATAAGTAAAGAAAGGACAAAGAAAAATAATAAGAGAGTTATCTAAAAGAGAGTATTTCAAGGAGAGAATGAGAATAAAGCGAGGTGCGGAGAAGATGAGATTGAAGAGTGTGGTAGTAAAACGATTAGTAGCAATGATGATGGTATTGTTGCTGTGTTTGCAGATGGGTAGTTCCGGTGTATGGGCAATCCGGGAGGAAGGGCATGAGTACATCTCCCAAGGACAGGAAATAAATTCCACCCAAGGATTCGAAACTGCACCGATGATTGCAGCAGGCTTTGCTCATACCTTAATCCTACGTGGCGATGGGTCGGTTTGGGCTTGGGGTGTCAATTCGACGGGGCAACTAGGTGATGGAACAAGAACTGACCGTCAAACTCCGATACAAGTTCAAAACTTGGATAACATAATAGCAATATCGGCAGCTAATCATTCGTTAGCACTCCGTAGTGACGGAACAGTTTGGATTTGGGGGGCACATGCCGCCGGGAGCCGAAGGATTGGCGGGAGTTGGTATGACCCAACGCCGGTACAAGTTCCGGATTTAGATAATATAGTAGCCATTTCGGCAGCGGTCAATAACGGTATTTTAGCTCTCCGCAGTGATGGTACGGTTTGGGCTTGGAATGCCAGTGTTAATTTAGAAGATGATACATTTATGGAAACTAGAGTGCCGGTGCAAATTCCAAATTTGGACAACGTAATAGCTATATCAGAAGAAAGTACTCATGTCCTAGCTCTCCGCAGTGATGGAACCGTGTGGGCATGGGGGTCAAATTGGCATGGGCAAATAGGAGATCATGTTACCACGTTGCACCGGCGAGGGCTCGCACAAGTTCCTGATTTGCATAATATCACAGCAGTGGAAACCGGCTCACGTTTTACAGCAGTACTAAGTAGTGATGGAACTGTATGGACTCGGGGTTGGAATTGGGGTGGCCAATTGGGTGCCGGGCTAGAAATATCCAGTTGGAGGTTAAGGCAGGCGGCAATTCCGGCTTACATAACGGAAATATCAGCAGGGGATCATCATACGATAGCAATAGATAGTAACGGAAGAATTTGGACTTGGGGAAGCAATGGAAGTGGTGAAATAGGTGATGGAACAACCCGTGGGACATTTTATGTAAATCAACCTCCGCCGGTGCAGGTGCCCAATCTGGATAATATCATGGCCGTAGCGGCAGGATGGAGTAATACATTTGCCATACGAAGAGATGGGAGCGTATGGGCTTGGGGGTGGAACGGCTCTGGGGAATTGGGGATTGGTGAACCAAATCTTTATACCACCACTCCCGTCCGAGTACGTGGTCCGGGCGGCATAGGGCATTTTAATGTATTTGATGGTAATCAAGGAGAGCTAGAAACCACCAACCAAAACAACCTAAACCCCAATGTGTTCTCCTACGTTGTCTTAGACAGTGTAACCGGGGAGCCGATTACCGATGCGACGGTTACTCGTAATGGGATTACTGCCACCACAAACGCAGGTGGTATAGCAGAGTTTAGTTTTGCACTTGGGGAAAACCGGAATACTAGAGTCATCGCACCGGGATATTATGACTATGAATGGCGATGGCCGTATTTGAGGCAGGGGCACACTATTGTGTTTATGCGCCAAAATATTTCTCCGGGTCTGCCTTATATTACAGCGGTTCATACCAATCCACCATTTCGTATATACCATCACAATTTGATTTTCTCGCGGGTATCGATAGAGGTTGGCAATTTACAGGAGTATACAATTACCCTGTTAAGTAACTGGGAAGGAAGAACTCCGGGAAGCTATGTACTCTTTCAAGGAGATAGGGAGTTTCGGAGCACAGATGGCGTATTTCGTATACGTCCGGGGGAAAGCTTTGAACCGGGATTGCCGGTGTATGCGCAACTGGTTGATGCCAATGGTGTTCTTTCAGCGCCGGTCGAAATAGAAATTCAAATGCGTCCTCAAAATGGGCGAATTCAGCCCGCCAATACATTTCAGTTAGGTCGAAGTGCCGGGGGAAGGGCAGATTTAGGCGTGTTTGGTTTGTTAGACTTTGAGATGGATTTTGGCTTCTTGCCTTTCGCCTATGAGCGGGAAGGAAATGTAGTGAGATATATTTTTGGAGTAGATGCCGAAACCATAGATTTTACGAATGACAATCCCTTTCACAATTGGAATGTCGTAAAAGAAAGCATTAGGGATATGGCTGATGCTCGAAGAAGGCTTGATGCTTCAAGAATTCACGGTGCCAATGGGAAAAGCTCTCAGATGACGGTTACCTCCAAATGGAGTCCAAAGTACGATGTCGCAGGATACCTAAAATTAGTTTACGATGATAATGGCGATTTGGTCAGCTCGCAAGGGCATTTAGTGCTGGGAGTAGGCGCAAAGTATGAACATCAATCACAGTTTATGGCCGGACCGGTACCGATGGTATTTGAGTTCAATTTTGACGCAAACTTGAAAATGTCAACGCCGGTCAATTTAACGGAGCAAATTATGATTCCGCAATCAAAGTTGACTTTTTCGGCCGGACTAGGGGTAGGGGCAGGCGTGGGTGTCGCCCGAATCTTGAATGTAACATTGGGAGGCGAGGGCAACTTTGTTGCCACCATGGATTTTGGCGAAAATCATACGACCGGTAATTTAAGGGCTAATTTGTATTTGCGATTAAGAGCTCTTTTCTACAGCAACACTTGGCGGACCCCTGCTACCGAATGGCAAATTTGGGATCACACCTTTGACTCATCAAATCGGGAGTTAGTTTCCCCAATTGTGCCTACCGCAGAATCAATGTCCCCAATCATGCCTACCGCAGAATCAATGTTTCCAATCATGCCCACCGCAGAGCTAATGTTCCCAGTCATGCCTACCGCAGAACTGATTGACACCTCAGAATTCACCCTAATTCCCAAGGATTATCAAGCATCACCTTGGTACAACGGTGGGGGGATTATGCGCTTATCTGCCGGCATTGGAGAAACGCTCTTGCAAAGTGGCGTATTTCCCTTTGCTAAGCCAAGGATTGAAGTGGTCAGTGGTCTTCCGGTGATGGTTTGGATTGGTGATACGGTAGGTCGCTCGGTGATAAATCGGACCACATTATTCTTCTCAACATATCAAAGCGGTACTTGGAGTGAACCAAGGCAAGTATGGGAAGGATCCGTCACCGCAGATATGGATGCCACCTTGCGCTCAAACGGGGGGAATCTCTACGTGGTTTGGCAAAAGATGAGTCGTGTCTTAGACGATCATATGACCCTAGCGGAAGTAGCACCTTATGTAGAGATTGCCGCCGCTCGTTTTGATAGCACGACACAGCAATTTGTCGAGGCAAGATTCTTAACCGATGATAGGAACTATCACTTTCTGCCAAATGTCGCCATTGATTTCCGGGGACAAGCAAGATTCACTTGGATAACCAACAGCGAAAATGATATCTTTGGCGTAACGGGATCAAATGTATTTATGAGCTGTAGCGGGGAACTTGCAACAATTTCAAAGCCTATTTTGTCTTATGATATAACCTTGCGAGGTGGAAATATCGAGATTGTATATGCCGCAAATGAAGATGGGGATTTATTAAACTATGATGTAGTGAATCTATACCGTATTATAAGTGGGAACCACAGTGCCATTACCACTGGAGCCGGGCTAGATGCTTTGCCATTTTTCCGTCATGATGTGTTACATTGGCATGGGCAAGGAACTGTTAGAACGGAAAGTGGGGCTTTATTTTCGGCGGAGTCCTCGGTAAATTATAGTTATCGAATTTTGAATCGACCGGATGGCAATATCGCAGTCGTTTGGGTAGAGTCCTTGGGTGGACATCAAAGTGGAATTTTTGCCAGAATCCAAAATAGAGCCAACTGGAGTGAAGATATATTACTACATGTTTCGGAGCAACCAATTCGTTCCTTTGATGGATTCTTCGATGGGCACTGGAATTTTGTTCTTACCACTTATCACCCGGAGACAGAAGAGGTGAGCATGGTTTCCCTTAGAAAACCACCCGTTTCTCGGATAGGTCTGGATTTTGCCACGGGAGATGAACGTAATGTAGTAAGTGGTTTGCTGCCAATTACGGTAGATATTACAAATATTGGTGAAGCAACTACATCTGCTTATATCATAGAGTTGAGCGGTCCGGACTATCATTACTCCCAAACCGTACATTTGAATTTACCACCAAACCGATCCGGGACATTAACAGCATCTTTCCCAATGCCTACATTCACCGAGGAAACAGAATTTACAGTGCGAGTATATCCGGCCGATCGTATGGTAGAGTATGGTGCCAAAACGACCATTCGCTTGGGGCGACCGGATCTGGCGGTAGAGGCTCATTTTCATATAGTTGGTGGAACAACATTTCTTACAACAAGCGTAACCAATCAAATAGATTTGCCGGCGGACGCATCTATCACCCTTTATAAGAATGGCAATCGAATACGCATATCCGACTTAGGTGAGATTTCCAATGGAAGAAAGGTGGCTTTCGTTCATCAGATAAATGAAGTGCTCGACTTTGTCAATGGCGTAGCTGTCTTTGAAGTGATGGTGGAGTCCGGAGATAGGCAGTTTACAGAAATGTTTATGATACAAGATGTTGCAGGGGCGGAAGTGAGGGTGAGAATCACCCTAGATGCCACCGGTGGAACCGTAAGTCCATCCACTATCCAAGGAAGGGCAGGAAGGGCGTATGGAGCATTACCCACTCCGGTAAGAAGAAATTTCCGTTTTGATGGCTGGTACACTGCCGCAACAGGCGGGGAAAGAGTGACATCGACAACGGTAATTGCCAATGCCGCCGCCCATACCTTATACGCTCGTTGGTTGCGCTGGGGCGATGTAAATGGGGATGATAGAGTAGATTCTCGAGATTTGGAGCTTTTACAAAGACATCTCAATTTCGGCCACCTTATCCAAGTGCAATTGAACTTAAGAGTAGCCGATGTGATACTTGATGGCAGAATAGATTCAAATGACTTAGCACTTTTGCAGAGATATTTGAACTTTAGGCATCTTATCCAGATTGAGTTGGGAGTACCGAGGTAGTGATATTTTGTGGAAGTTATACCGCGCGAGAGTGTATTAGTAGAAAGCTGTAATAAAGCGATTTAGAAGTAAAAAAATGACTGTAAGTCAATGAAAAAGATTTACAGTCATTTTATTTCCGGGTTTCTACTCTCGTCTCCAGCGAAATCTGCTATATTCATATTGATCCCTGATGATGGTATTTCTAAAAACGGCTGAAATTGTACGACCATCAATATGATTTAACTCGTCGGTAAGATGATATATTGTTCTCATTTGTTCTTTCACGGCATTTCTTAAATATAGCTCTACTTCTTCCCACATCTTATCTCTGTTGTTCTCGAAATGATTTCGCAAAGTCACGAAGTTGTCATTATTGACACTTCCGACTGCCAGTTCAAAATCTTTTAAAATCTGATCTCCCATTATCATAGCCATATAATGATTACTGAACCGTCCCATGTAATTGATTTCATGATTAGGGCTTACACTTTTCCTACGAGCATCACAATATCGGAAAATCAGCACTCCTAAAACCATCTGAGCCGCATTTAGATTAGAAAAAATCGTATCATAATATACTGTAAAATGTTCGTTTTTTCGGTTCCGTGCATAATGTGGTTGTTTTCTCCAAATAGCTAACGTCGCTTCCGCCGCAACAGAAGGTATGATGGGCGTACCCGCCGTGTCCACCCCACTTTTTCTTTTATAGTTGTATCCCAGCAACTTCACGCCCTTCTCCAGTAAAATTTGTTTTTCATCATTTGCTCGCAAATCTCTCATATTAACGGGATTCTGGCTATTGGTTGCAATTGTTATATCACGTATAAACTCTTCATTATCCATAACTGAATAAACGCGAACTAAAACGTATACATCATCATAGCTCTTTTCCGGATGGTCACGAATCGTCTCGTAAATAGTTTTACATGTTTGTCCACCATTAATAATTTGCATGTCACTTAGTTTCAATATCCAGTTTTCGCTGGCTATGAAGTTAGCCATATATTTCTCGCATGTAATCGTAATCCCGTTATTATAAAAAAGAAAATTATGTTTCTTCTCGTCATCTAATAAAGTTTTTCTGATTTCGTCATTTACATCATTACTCCCCAAATAACCTCTAATATTCTTTTCTAACAAATTATCCCCATATTGTTCAATCAGACGGTATATTTCAGAGACACGTACTTTTCCTATAATTACAGATTTGTAGTTAAAATCTTCCTTTATGCTTCGCCCGCTTAGTTCGAGATTCCCATCAATTGACTTGGTAGCAGTAAGTCTTTTTATCATATCATCATGGGAATAGTGTAAAAATTCAACCAGATTGTTATTGGAAAAGGCATTTTTAATATATCTATCTCCTTCTTCATTCCACTTTAGCCCATTGCTTAGAAACACAAATTTAACAAAGGGAACATAACCATCTTTCAGAAACGATCGTATTTCCTCGACCTTTCCTTGGCTTAAGCTATTCAGCGCAACTTGCTTCGTGGGGTCGAAGATAGTATTGACTGTGTTTATAGATTTTTCTATTGCATTTGATGAAAAATTTGAGTCTTTTGTCAAATCTCTCGTGTATTTTGATTGGAATAAAATTACCTCTATTTGATTATCCGCAACTTGTTGAATAGATGCTGCGTCAAACCCGCCATCGTTTCCGCCATCGGTTACATAGCTATTAGCTTCTTCAATCTCCACGTCCAAGTATGAGGAAATGCCTAATAGTAAAAATGCTTTTGAGAGTTTTCTATTTTCATCTAAGTCATCAAAAAATTCCGCTTGGTTTGTCAGTAATTGCTTGGCATGAGCTTCAATTATTTGCTTATTAATATTCAACATCATTACTCTCCTCGTATAATAATAATCGGATTTCTAATTGTATTATACACTCAATCTCGCTTATTGTACAACTGATTTTTGCACAACAGGGTTTTTGCAAAAAGAGATACCATCGACAAGGCGGTAAACTCATTAGTTTCAAAAGACACTATTGTGAAGCGCGTCTCTACCGGAATTCGAGTTCATCTGCTCATAGAGCAACAAACGGTCTAAACCAAGCAATATCCGTATAGAGTTGGACACAAAAAAGACATAAAATATTCATATATAGAAGCTAGAGGAAGCCACAATCCGAAGAATGTGGGAGTAAACACTTATTTATTATTTTAGGAGGAAATATCTATGCGAAATCGAGTTTTGAAGAAGTACCTTGCAGCACTGATTGCCTTCGTGATGATCATGGTCATGATGCCGGCGGCATCGTTGGCGCAAGATGATGTTCCCGGGGATGCCCCGGAGGAACCGTCACTGCAGGTATGGTCATTGGAAGATGCAATCAGCGATTTTAATCACGGACAAGCCATAACCGGGGTTCCGGCCCTTGGTGTTGCCGGCGGCGCAACCTTAACCGCCCATGACATGGTCATCGGTGACGTTCACGGCTGGGAGCATTTGTACCGTGAATTCAGCGGTCTTTCGGTCACCCGCCCGGATGCCGGCGATGCACTGTTGATCTGCCCGGTCGCGCTGGGATTGGAACCCGGCCAAATTTACGTATGGCAATTTGAAGGGATTCGTCCAGGTACAGGTTATCGTCCCGCCTTTGCCCCGGTTCGAGGTGATACGGTCGGAGCGGCAACCTTTGTTACGCCGGTGACCGCCAATGCCAATCGCCTTGGTCACTTTACCATGCAAGTGAGTATTGAGCATACTGCCGATATTACGGCATATAGCTTACATGGCGTGGGACCGACGGGGGCTAATCCGGGAAGAGCCGCCGGAGCTTTTAACATTGCCGCCATAAACGTCAGAAGAACCAACTCTTTCCTTTTGTTTGAGACTGATTTTAGTGACGGCTTAGGACCGGTTAGAAGAGGGGCCGGCGAACAAACCAGTTTTGAGATTGTTCCCGATTCTCAACTCGCCGGCAATTATGTTGTCCGCGCCACGATGGAAGGTCCCGGTTGGGCCGGCATCGACATCAACTGGCGGACAATGGAAGCATATGGCGTGCCGGTACCAGAAGGTTCGTTTGTCGAAGCTACCATCGTCGTCAGACAGGTCGGCGGTATCATTTTACCAAGACCGGAGTGGCGAATTGCCACCAGAGTAGGTGATGTGGTGGCTAACTGGGGGGCGGCCAATGTAAGACACGCTTTAAGCCCTGAGTGGACCACTTTTACGACGAGATTCCAATTGCCGGTAGGAACCGGCGTACAGGCATTCCAATTCTGTAAAGATTCAGATTTGAATTGTGCCATCGTCGAGTTTGACTCGGTTCGGATCTATATTCTTGATGATCCCGGGGCAATCACCGCCTCCTGGCAGTGTATGACCGAGATTCCACGTCTTGCCGAAGCTTTTACCGACTACTTTACGATCGGCAATATCTTGGATGCGGCACCCGAACCGGGCGGTGATGTGGAAAATATGTTCTTACATCTATACAACTCCATTACCGCAGAAAACTGTATGAAACCGGTTTCACTTAGTAATGCACCGTTCGTTTATACCCTTGACCATGCCACCGAGTTCTCTCAGTGGGCGTTGGATCACGGAATTGAACTAATCGGTCACACCTTAGTATGGCACGGTCAATCGGCTGCTTGGTTGAATTTGAACCACGATGGCTCGCCGGTTACATACGCCGAGGCCAGATACAACCTGGAGCACTTTATCAGAACCGTCGCCGGTCATTTCTCCGGGATGGTAGACGCTTGGGATGTACTCAACGAACTGTTCCACAGTGGTGGCGGCAATGCCAACTTACGTTGGTGGCAAAACATTCGTACCAACGCCGCTAACGGACATCCTTGGCGGGCGGCCTATGCCAATCAAGCGCCGGACGGGGTAAATCCTTGGGACTTCGTTTATGATGCTTTTAAACTGGCTCGTCGATATGC
>JGI20163J15578_10000493_pt1 | contig 16419 bp, 15 predicted proteins | sample TergutCu122P1_FD_15578 | JGI IMG/M metagenome (IMG submission 15578)
AGAACTGCGGCTTATGATAAACCTTAACAAAAACTATTAAGGCGGTATCCTTATGTTAGCTAAATTCAGAAAAACTATTGCCTTACTGCTCGGCCTCCTTATTTGTTTTTTATTGGCCTCATGTACAGCAGAGCCAAAAATAACGGAGGAAGATAATTATACAGCAGATTACGAAAATAATGATATGCCAACAGAAGAGGAGGATTATGAAATTGCCGCACAGGCATTACCGTTTACAGGCGAACCCGTCCCAAGGAGTGAATTATTTTGGCAGGAAGCGAGAGACCAAGACTGGGAATCGGATATTAGGCATTTTGCCGTGAAAGCCCTCAGGATGCATCCTTTGTTAATAGATTCCGCTGAGCTTGACAGTTTTCTTAATAGTTTTAACCGAGTGTACGGAATAGCAAGGGAAAGGCCGGGAGTATTAATAGAAGGTTATGCTGCCGGTGCTTATAATATACTTTTGCAGAGAGCCTTAACCAGAAATGGGATTTTGGCAGATGACTTAGATGAAGGAAGATACGCTTTTAGAGAATTTTTTATCCATAAAGTAAATGAATTAATTCTTGATATACCAAGCCTCAGCGACTACGAAATTATATTCGGTTTAGCTGCAATTGCAGTTCTTTTGGATGATGCTCATACCAGAATGGGTTTACCTATGGGCGATATTTTCCCTGTAGAGTTTCTTTCCCTTTATGACGGGATTTATTTTATTGGCGTACCTAAAGAAATAGAACATGCCTTGTACGGCGAGCTTATAGCCATTTACGGCATAGAAATAAATGAAATTATAGAAAGGCTTGCAAGAATAATTCCTCATGAAAATAAATATTACTTAAGAAATAAAATTACACAACCGGCTTTTGAAGACCCTATTGGCCTCAGACATTATGTTGTACGGCCATTTTTAAAAGAATTTATAATATTAAATTACTTGTCTGTAGTTGATGATTCCGGAATTGCTGATTTTACCGTCAGAGGCACAACAGGCGAAATATTCAATATACAGCTCCAAGCAATAAATAGAGAAGCCGGTATTGATGAAAGTGCATTTGTACGCCATGAGTTCAGCACTTTAATGCATGATAACCCGGAAGAGGTCTTTTGGCATGAATATTTTCCTGACGAAAGCTTGATATATATCCGCATCAGAAGTTTTATACAAAGGTATAGCAATATTTTTCATCCCGCAAGAGATAGATTAATGGCGCAATTATTGGATTTTTCTGCCGAGAAAAAAATAGAAAGCCTTGTCATTGACCTGAGGCAAAATCCGGGAGGAGATATTGAATGGCCGGATGCTTCTGCTTTTATCATTTTGTCTGAAATTGCAAACTCTTTGTATGTTATTACTGATGCAGGTACATTTTCCAAAGGTGTTATTAATACTTCAAATATTATGCGCCATATGGAAAATGCGACTGTCATAGGGGAGCCTTCGGGGCAAATTGATAATATGTTTGCCGGCTATGCCGGTCTTCTTCCTAAAAGCCGCATGAGATACAATACTTCCCATAGGATGTGGGTGGGGTCAAATTCTGAGGATATTGCCATAAGGCCTGATATATTTATCCCCCTTACCATAGAAGATGTCATCAACAACCGCGACCCGGTGCTTGAGGCTATCAAGGCTAGGTAAAACATTATGTTAGCTTATCTAGGAGGTATATTTTCATGGAAATAAAAATATCACCATCGGCCTTGGCCTGTGATTTGTCGCGGCTTGCAGATGAGTGTCAAGCGATGTACGATGCGGGGGCGCATATGCTTCATCTTGATATTATGGATGGGCATTTTGTGCCGAATATAACCTTCGGCGCCCCGCTTATTAAGACTTTGCGGGATAAAAGCCCTATTCTTTTTGATGTTCATTTGATGATTTCGCGGCCCGATTTATATATAGAAGACTTTGTAAATGCCGGAGCTGATATAATTACTTTTCATATTGAAGCGGATTGTGATATAGCCGCTGCTTTGGAGAAAATACGCAGTTTTTCCGTAAAAGCGGGCCTTTCTCTAAAGCCGGGCACTGAAATAGAGGCTGTACTGCCTTTTATCCATCTTGTGGATATGATTCTTGTAATGACTGTTGAGCCCGGTTTTGGCGGCCAGTCTTTTATGGCTGATATGCTGCCTAAGGTACAGTACCTAAGAGATAATTACCCCTGTCTCGATATACAGGTTGACGGGGGTTTGAATGCTTCCACTTCTGAATTGGCCGTGAAGTCCGGGGCAAATATAATTGTAGCAGGTTCATATTTATTCGGCCAAAATGATTATAAAAAAGCGGTAAGGGAACTTTTTGATATATGCACACAGTCAGCGGAATAGTAGAATCAATTATATTTAATAATGTAGAAAACGGCTACTGCGTCTTTTCCATAGAATATGAGGACGAAGAACTTGTCTGCACCGGCAACCTTCCCTTCCTAAACGAAGGTGAGGAAGTTTCACTTGCAGGTGATTATATTATGCATCCTGTTTACGGCAAGCAATTTGGCTTTACCGAATATACAAAAACGGCGCCCAAAAACGCAATAGGGATGATTAAATACTTAGGCAGCGGCGTTATAAAAGGCATAGGAGAAAAAACCGCCGAGCAAATTGTTAAACGCTTTGGGGACCAAACCTTTGAGGTAATGGAAAATTATCCTGAGAAGCTGGCGGAAATAAAGGGTATATCCTTGACTAAAGCCGCGGCAATAAGTACCCAATTCCATGAGCAGCTTTATCAGCGCCAAGCCATGATGTTTCTCCACGGCTTTGGCATAACAGCTGCCACTGCCGCCAAAATATGGGACAGATATAAAGAAAAAACTATAATGACAATGAAGGAAAACCCTTATGAGCTTGCTAATGATATTTCGGGATTCGGCTTCAAATCGGCGGATTCCATAGCCTATCGTATGGGTATAGAGCCTAATAATATGCATAGGATAAAGTCATGTATCCGCTATATTCTTTTAGAAATGGTTAATGACGGTCATTCCTTTTATCCAAAAGAAATGCTTGTACAAAAATCCGCCGAGCTTTTAGAATTGCCTGAGGAGCTTGTACAAAACGGCCTGATGGAGCTTCACATTGAAAAAGCCGTGGTTATGGAAAATATGAACGATATTACGCCGGTATATCTCGGCGGTTATTATTACGCGGAAAGTTATGTAGCCAGAAAGCTTGTAGAGCTTGACTTTGTGAAGGATGAAGATGACTGCGCTCCTGTCAAAAATATATTGGAGGAAATATGCAAAGAGCTTCAAATAGATTTGGCCGAGAAGCAGATGACGGCTGTACGCCAGTCGCTTAAAGGCGGCGTATTAGTCATAACCGGCGGCCCGGGAACGGGAAAAACCACTACAATAAAAGCTATTATAGCGGCTCTTAATTCCTGCGGCCATACTGTGACGCTGGCCGCGCCCACAGGCAGAGCCGCAAAGCGCATGACAGAAGCCACAGATATGGAAGCAAAAACAATACATCGCCTTCTTGAAGTAAAATTTTTGGCCAATGACGCCCGTAAGCAAACTTTCGAGAAAAACGAAGATAATCCCTTAGAAACAGATGTGCTTATTATTGACGAGATTTCAATGGTTGATATTATGCTTATGATGAATCTCCTAAAGGCTGTCAAGGCCGGTACAAGGCTTATACTTGTGGGAGATGTTAATCAGCTGCCGTCGGTAGGGGCAGGAAATGTTCTTAAAGATATTTTAATAAGCGGCTGTTTAAATTCCGTATACTTAGATGAGATTTTCAGACAGGCGCAGCTTAGTCATATAGTTTTAAATGCCCATAGGATAAACCAAGGGGATAAGCCTTTGCTAAACGAGGTTGACAGCGACTTTTTCATGGTGCGAAGAAGCAGTATCGACTCTGTGGCCGAGAGTATTTGCGAACTTGTAGCAAACAGGCTTCCAAAATACGGGGATTATAACCCCATTAAAGATATCCAGGTGCTTACCCCAATGAGAAAATCCCGTATAGGGGTACTTGGGCTTAATAGGGATTTGCAAAATGTCCTTAACCCGCCTTCTGCCCAAAAACGTGAATATGAATATAGAAATATCATCTTCCGCGAAGGTGATAAAGTCATGCAGATTAAAAACAATTACAATATTGAATGGGTTGATGGGGAAAATGCCGGGGTTTTTAACGGCGACCAAGGGATTATTGAAAGCATAAGCCTTCTTTCCGAGAAACTCAAAGTTGCTTTTGATGACGGGAAAACCATTGAATATGATTTTGTCCAGCTGGAGGAGTTGGAACTTGCTTATGCTATAACTATCCATAAAGCCCAAGGCTCGGAATATAAGGTTGTGGTAATTCCCATTCACTCAGGGCCTGCGATGCTTCTTACAAGAAACCTCCTCTACACTGCCGTTACAAGGGCTAAGAATCTGGTTGTAATAGTCGGTACGGAGGAATGTATTAATATGATGGTAGGTAATAATAGGGAAATTCTCAGGTATTCGGCTCTTGATAAGAAAATTGTGAAATTTGCCAATGTTTTAAATGAGGTTAAGATTTGATTATAGTATATACGATTATGAAAATTATTTATAAACGCTCTGTCTACCCGGAGTGTTTTTTTGTTATTTTTTCGCATATAGTGATTATAACCACTATATATGAGAAAAGCAATCCCTTTATAATTTATTAAGAGGTGGTTGCTTTGTCAATATCTTTCAATCCTATGCGCTTGTATATGGAAAAATACAATATCTCATATTATCATCTTGCAAATCAGGGCATTGACGCACAGACTTTGCAGCGTATTCGGCATGATAAGCCTATTACTACAGAAACCCTTGGTAAGATGTGCAAAATATTAAACTGCCAGCCCGGGGAATTAATTGAATATCACAGTGATACTAATGAAAACGGCTGAGGGATGCTATTTTGATAAAGAGCCTGTTATCCTTAAGTGGTAAATTTGATGAGTTTTTAAATTTAATTTACCCCGGGAAATGCCTTGTTTGCGCCAAGGTTTTGCCTCGCGGAAAAGCTTTGCCTTCTTGCGAGCGCTGTTTTTCAGAATTTAATCTTGTAAATTATACTATAACCGGAGATTTCAGTTTTGACCGGAATCTCTCTTTTTTTGAATATAATAAAGCTCTAAGGGCAATAATTCTTGATATAAAGTTCGGCAAAAGAGCGCATAAAATGGTTAATTTGGCAAAGCTTGCCATAAATGCCTGTGATGATATTCACTCTACCCTTTCTGATTATAAGGATTTTGATGCGATAATTCCGGTTCCCCTTCATAAAAAGCGATTTAAAGAAAGAGGCTTTAACCAATCTTATGTGCTTGCAAAAGAAATAGCCCAGATAATAAATTTGCCTGTTGATAATAATATCTGTGAGCGTTCAATCTACACTGTACCTCAAAGCCAATTGGGAGGACGTCACAGGCAAGAAAATGTTCGCGGTATATTTTCGCTTAAAAAAGACTCTATTGTTGCAGGGAAAAACTTCGTTCTGGTTGATGATATATTTACAACCGGCGAGACTTTAAATAGTTTATCCGCGACACTTCGAGATAACGGTGCCGATAAAATAGCTTGTATTACTGTTGGAATAGCTCATGCAATGCCTTTGGAAGCCTATATGAAGAAATCAAAAAGATACTAAAAATTTAAATGAGTCGAAACAAAAAAATTTGCTGTCGTTTAAAACTTGTAATTTTTGTATAATCTTTATAAAAGCTTGTGACGATAATAATACTGTAGTAAAAATGTTTTGAAAGCTTTAGAGGCATAATGCCTCCTTTGCATATGAAACCTCTTATGACAGGCAGGTGAAAATATATGGATTTTAGAATTGACAGTGTAAGACCGACTTTTGATATTCACAAGGCAACCAGAACAAGAGCTGCTGCAAAGCTGTCCCATTTAGAGGGGAAGAAAGACGCTGTAGCTTTATCAAGCCAAGGCAGAGATTATCAAGTGGCTCTCCGCGCTCTTAAAGAAATGCCGGATATTCGTCAAAATAGAATTACTGAAGTTTTTGATAAAATCGAATCAGGCGGCTTTGATTTAAGCTCTGAAGATATTGCGAGCAAAATGTTGTCTTTGTTTGATTAATGCAAAGAGGAGCTATCTTAGAATTTAAGATAGCTCTTTGTTTTTATATTGGTTTAAGTACAAAGCAGGCTTAAATCACATGTATTTACTTATACCTTGGGAGAGTGAGCGCTTGGCCGGTCTTATAAACGAATTATTAACCATTCTTAAAGAGCAAACTAAAAGCTATGACGAGCTTCTGGTACTTAGCCGCGAAAAACGCCGGGTGATTATAGAAAATGATGTTGAAATGCTTGGAAAAATTACCCAGGCGGAAAACTCTATAATCGGCCAAACTCAGAAGGCAGAAAACAGGCGCCTCAAAGTTATGAACGATATTGCAACAGTTTTGGCACAAAACCCCGAGGAGCTTACCTTGGCAAAATTGGCGGAGCTTATTAAGGACCAAAATGAACATGGGGAGCTTTTAGAGCTTGGAAAAACCCTTAAAGCCACCCTTGATAATCTTAAAGAGGAAAATGACAGAAATACGGTTTTAATACAATCCTCTCTTGATTATATTGAGTTTACCGTAAATTTGGTACGCCAAGCAGCCACTGCCGATGATCCTTATACCGGCGCCGCGCGCAAGCAGGCACCGGGCCTTGATAAGGGGTTTTTTGATAAAAAAAGATAATTCTTGAGCTGTATTTGTCACGGAAAATTTGCAGGAGCAGTATATAATGACAAAAATAACTCTCATGATACTTCTCAGAACATTTGCTAAGGCGGCGCTTCGCATAACGGTGCTTCTTTTGGCTATGTGGATTTTTGTAGGCCCGACTCTTGCCCCCATATCAATTTTTATGGAAGGCACTATAGATTTCGACGGAAAAATTTTGATTGCCGATATCTACTTTCCTCATAAGAGCGTCACAGTATTAAAGTCAATGGATGATTTGAATATTTTCTTGGCGGAGCATTCCGGGCAAATTCTCGGACATGATATGGAGGGCTCTTTTTCCGCTGAGGATCTTTTCGGCGGGTATAGCGAGGTTTTTTTTAAAAGCCGCTATATTGTAATATTTGGTTTATGGGAGCCCCATGCAGGCGTCAGGCACCGTGTAGATATCATTTCGAGAAACGGTGACATTCATATTACAAGAATGGACCCGGGAGGATATGATATGGAAGAGATTGGATGGTTTATAATACTCGAACTTGACAACCGCATAATCCCCGAAGAGTTCAATATCGTTATGGAAGACAGGTCTTTCAGACTGTAGAGCAGGATTGCAGGACTGACAGAAGTATATGTTATTTGTATATAGGGCGGCGATAATATGAAAAAGGCTAAAGTATTTTTTATGACATTGGCCGGAATATTTTCCAAGGCGGCGTTTCGGGTGGTTTTTGGGATAGCGTTGTTTCTTTTTATTATGACAATGCTAACGGATATAATCGAAATGGACTTACTAACCAGAATTAGAATTATAGAGCGTCAAGCTGTGGAAAATATGGTTTGGGACAGCCATACACTTGAAAATATAACATATGCTCAGCTTAGGGGGTTGACATTTGACTGGCGAAAAAGACTTCCGCCTGAGTTATATATTGAACTGTTTTCTGTTCCTCTCCTGGAAAACAATGAAGAACTTTTGAGGGATATGTCTTGGAAGCCCGGCACTGGGGCAAGGACTTCTTTCAGTTCGGCGGAAAGCGCAAGAAATGCTATTGTAACTCGATTAAGAACGCAAAATCCGGATGACTGGTCATGTGAATTTATCGGGGAAAATGATTATTTCTACCAATTCAGAGTAGTGAGATTATCATATTCACGCAATACACGGACAGATAGAATGATTTTTTTCAAAGATTCGGCAATCACATTTCCCACAGGTGTGGGTTGCCATCATCCGCTATGCGGAGCTATCATACACAAAACCAATGCCGAAGATGTTGTGAATATTTTAGATTTGTTATTTATGGGAAGCGCTTTTGTTCACCGGGAATTTTATGAAACAGACAGGTACTTCCAATATACTTCTTATACACTTTGGATGTATAGCCATTATTTACGTCATTGGAAGAATTATTACAATACGCGCCTTGAAAGAACAGTTTGGACTGTAGACAGGGAAGATGGGTAATTAAGTCAAGCTGAACGAAGAATAATCAAAGAAACCTCTTGGATGATGTAGCGACTACGTAGCTTCACAAACAAAGAGCATGACAATATAGGATAATATTTGTTTAAAGATAGTATTAATGTATTTGTACAAGCTACCGATATAAATTATAGACACGGATGTTTGTTATAAAAAAAGGCACTGTATTTATGGATGCTTTTAGGGCAAAGGATTGCTTTAAGAGCAGCCGTAAGAACAGTGCTTTTTACAAGAATTTCAGTAAAATTTCGGAGGACTGCATATGAACAGAGGCTTTCATACAGCTATTTCGGGCCTTAACGCAGCAAGAATGGGTTTGGCTGTCACAGGGCACAATATGGCTAATGTTACTACTGTGGGCTATACGCGCCAGCAAGCGCTTCAACACACTTTTTCATATCAAAACATAGGCACCAGGCTTCAAGTGGGTATGGGCAATGATATTACAATGATACGGCAAATAAGGGATCGCTTTTTGGATTTGCAATTTCGCGCAGAAATTGGCCGTATGTCTTTCCACGGTATAGTTTATACCACAGGCAACCGCCTTGAAGAAATTTACGGTGAATTGCAAAGTTTATATTCCACCCGTTCTATAAAACAGGATTTGTGGGATGCCATTAATGAGCTTACAATGCATCCATCCGGTATACATACAAGGCGCAGCTTTATATCTACAATGCAATCTTATATAACTAAGATGAATAATGTTCATCAGCGTATGATTAATGAGCAAGACCATCTTGATTTGGAAATCAGAAACACAGTAACCCGTATTAATCAAATTACCAACCGTATAAATCAGCTTAACGGAATTATCAGTCATATGGAAATGTCCGGCCAGAGGGCCAACGATTTTCGTGATGAGCGTAATCTTTTGCTTGATGAGCTTTCAAGGCTTATTCCTATTGAAATTCGTGAAAATATGAGAGGCGANGTAGTGATAACCACGGGAGGNAATGAGCTTGTGGCCCACGGCTGGGTAAGNCAGATNGGGCTTAAATTTGCAGCGCCTAACAGTCATTTGGTTGTTCCTGTTTTTACCTCAAGCAGGCAAATTCTTGACCATGACGACCCTTCAACGCCTTTATTCCGCCTTGGCTCAGTGGGGCCGCATATCGGTAATGACAATAGCGAGCTTTTAGGGCTTCTTACAGCCAGAGGGTTGTACAGGACTAATTACAGGGCCTTACAGAATATTTTTGTTATGAATTTTGACCCGGCCAATATTCCTTTGGCGCCGGCAGTTCCGCCGGGAGGGCCTGTATTGCCCGTAAGCTGGGCTCCGCCGCCGGCAATGCCATTGGATTCAACCGACCCCGGTTTTCCCGGTTATCTGGCTGATTTACATAATTATATTAACGATTTGCGGGATTTCTTGGAAACCGAAATAGTAAACGCTTTATTAATCCCCGACCCTGTTTTGGCCGCAGCCCTGCAGAGTGACTTAGACGACCTTGAAGCTTTTGCGGTTAATGTAACAGGCACCGGAGTTTCTTTAAGTGTGCTGTACAGAGAGTTTGATGCTTTTACCAATAGCATACCGCCTCCGGTTTTAACCCATTTTAACGCCAGATACGGGGTAGTCCCCACAACTCAGCGGGAGATGGATATACTTTTTAATCACACAATACGCTTAATAAATAATACCCTTAACGGTGTTGATTTAAGCTATCCCGACCAAAACTGGGGTGTGCCGATTTTTGTTCAAATTGTCCCCGGCCAAGGTTATACTATGGGTAATGTACAGATAAATCCGTTACTTTTAGAGCCGGACGGTCACAATTTAATAGGCCTTGCCAATAATCAAGGCACATCAACCCCGCCGGACACTACCGATGTATGGGGGGACAGAGATGACGGCACCTTAGCCTCAACCTTGTTGGATTTGTGGTCACAAACCAGAGAAATTTTTGAACCAATTGACGGCGCACATCCAATGAGTATAAATGACGCCTACAGATTTGTTATAAACAATCTTTCCACAATTACCAACAGGGCGCTTTCCTTCCATAATGCCCAGGTGGATTTAATAACCGAGCTTGACAACAGGCGTATTTCCATGAGCGGTGTCTCTATGGATGAAGAAATGAGAAATATGATGATGTTCCAACACGCTTTCAACGCAGCGTCAAGAATTGTCAGTGTAATAGACTCAATGATAGACAGAGTTATAAACGGTACAGGCAGAGTAGGATTGTAAAGATTGCAAAGGCAAAACGGTAAAACGGAGGTTTATAATGAGATCATCTTTCTTTGAATTTCACGTAGCATCACGCGGATTATTTACGGCAAGAGCCGGATTACAGGTTGTGTCACATAATATAGCAAATGCGGCCACTCCCGGTTTTTCACGCCAATTTGTAGAGCAAAGAGCCTCACATCCTTTAGCCACTTGGAACACCAGAGGCATGATAGGCACAGGCTCTGAGGTTTTTGGAATAGGTCAAATAAGGAGCTTTTATCTGGATCAAAAGTTTTGGACAGAGCGCGGTGTCCTTGGTCAGCATACCGTTACACAACAGCTTCTTACAGGTGTTGAGACAGTGTTTAATGAAATGAGCGGCACGGGTATATCTTCTAATTTTGATATTTTCTTTGCAAGGATGCATGACCTTGCAACCAATGCCCCTGACGGCACCTTTAGAAATAATGTGCTGATGACTGCGGACTCTTTGGCGAGATTTATAAACACTACCGCTCAAAGCTTACGTAGGCAGCAGATTAACGCGAATACGGAAGTTTCTATGGTGGTATCTACCATAAATAATTTAGGTATGCAAATTGCTACTTTAAATGAGCGTATATCTAAATTTGAGATGGACGGCTCAAGAGCCAATGACCTTCGTGACCATCGGGCTCTTTTAATTGACGAGCTTAGCCAGTTTGTAAATATAGAAGTTATTGAAAGAGAACATAATGATGACTTTGCTGCGGGAATGTTTCCCAACCCTCAAGACAGGGGGCGCTCAGACCAACGGCTCTCAATCCGTATAAACGGTTATGAGTTTGTAAACCACTGGGATGTAAACACCCTTCAGACAGTTCCGAGGCAGCAAGGCAATGAAAGAAATGATGTAGATGCTCCCGGCTTGTATGACATACGCTTTTCAAACGGTGTTTGGTTTAATATATACAGCCCAACCCTTCAAGGCCAGCTCAGGGGTATTATAGATGTCAGGGACGGAAACAATTTAAACGCTGTTGAACCTCCTACTGTGGGGCCTCCCGCTCAAAGCCCGTTTAGAAACCCTAATCAATTCAGAGGTGTGCCATTCTATTTACAGCAGCTTAACCATATGGTCAGAACCTTTGCAAGAGCAATGAACGAAGGCTTAGACCATCAAGGGGACCCTATACCGGGCTCACCGGGGCATGTAAACGGCTACGCCAGAAACGCCACCGACCCCAGCGGCAGATGGTTCTTTACCTTTACGGACAATGCCGGAAACGAAATTGATTTTAATGACCCGCTTAACCCTGACCCCGCAAATCCGTATGCCGCCATGAATGCTTTCAACTTCCGGGTAAGCTCATGGCTAAGAGAAGACCCTGAGCGCCTGGCAACCTCAGATGTGGCTCTAAATGCTCCCGGGGGAGGCGAGTCTAATAATAATATTATATTCGGCTTTACAAATTTAGCTGAATTTCCGTCTCTTTTCAGAGAAGGCAGTATTGGGGATTTTGTAAATGCATTGGCTTCCCAATTAGGTATAGATTTAAGGCAATCCACTAATTTTGCCGCAAATTACCATGATGTTACACAGTCGATAGATAATCAGCGCATGTCCGTATCCGGCGTTTCGCTTAATGAGGAAATTCTTTCCATGATTACCTTCCAGCAGCAATTTGTGGCTGCTTCAAGGCTTATGAGTGTAATAAATGAAGTGTATGATAATTTAATTAACCGTATGGGATTATAGGATTATATAAATAAGGAGGAGTTAATTTAATGCGTATAACAAACTCTATGATGTCTAATAGAATGATGCTTAATATTAACCGGAATATGCGGCTTTTAGACAATTTACAGATGCAATGGTCAACAGGTAAAAGGATACANTTTCCATCNGAAAACCCAATTATAGCCAGCCGCGCTCTTAATTTCCGTACTGCTGTNGCNCAAAATCAACAGCATCAAAGAAATGTTGACCAAGCCGAAAGCTGGATGGAAATGACTGAATCGGGCTTTACCGAAGTTACCAGAGTACTTACCAGAATTAATGAACTGGTGGTTTCGGGGGATGCTATTGAGAATGTAGAAGGCATGCAGGCTATTGCCACTCAAATTGCGTCATATCTTGAGCAGCTTGGTTTGGCTATGAATGCCTCTTACACCGGCAGATACCTATTTTCAGGCTTTCGCACTGACCAGCCGGGTGTAATTTTGAGAGATGACCCAACTTTAAGATTTGAAGATATCACTCAGCGCTTTACCAGCAGAAATGTTGAAGATATTCATGCCATCCAACGCTTTGAGCAAGGGGCTGAGCCTGTAATAACCGAAGCTTCTGTACTTAAGCTGCCCTATACCGGCGCTGAGAATGTCAGAGTTACAATAGGCGGTTTTACCGCGGCGCAAGCAGGAGCAATGCCGGGTTATCAAGGCAGCTTCACCAATGCTACTATCGGCGCTGCCGTTGCGGGCGGAGCTCCCGGTGATATTTTCTTTAACACCGACACAGGCGAGGTTACAATTATCGCACCTGACAAAATGGCCCACGGCTCAACCGCTGATGTGGATGCTTTCAAACCGGGGGAATTTGAAATTTTTCATGTGGTAGATACAGGACAGATTGTTCTCGGTTCGGCTTTTGCATCTGCTCAAACCTTTGATGTGCAATATGATAAAGAAGGCTTCCAAAAAGGCGACCTTAACCCTATAGTTTATTTTACCGTTACCGACCCAAGTTTTACCCCTCCGCGTACCTTCAGCATGGAGGGCCAGCATATTGAATATGAATTTGGCATAGGAACAAGATTTCCTATTAACAGTTTGGCAAAAGATGTGGTTTCTGCTCATATGATAGCGGATATCAGAAGCTTTGTTGAAACGGTTTTAGGCGCTGAAATTTCTGAACGCTCCGATATTATCGCAAGGCTTGGCGCAATGCCTGAAAACGCCGGCAGGAGTCAAGCGGAGCTTTCTCAAATGGCAGATGCGCAGATAGCCCGTGAAGAACAGATGCTTATGACTGCTTTGCAATCTAAATTCAGCAATATGATTCAGCTTGTGCAAAATCACAATTCTTCCGTTTCAAGACATCAGACTGATTTAGGTGCCAGAATGTCAAGGCTTGACCTTGTAAGAGAGCGCCTTGAGAGAGATGAAATTTCTCTTGAGAGGATTCTTTCACAAAATGAAGATGCGGATTTAGTGGAAGTTGCCATGCGTTTAAGTAACGCTGAGGCCGTTTATCAGGCTTCTTTAATGGCAGGCATAAATATGGTTCAACTGTCTTTGGCTAATTTCTTATAAAATTTGTTTGTAGTTATTAATTTTTGTGGTATACTGTAAACAGGAGCGCCCTGCGTTCCTGTTTTGACTGTCGATAGGAGGAGGAATATATGGAGTTTACAACTAAGCATTTTGGCACTCTTGAGGTAAACGAAGATGAAGTAATAAATTTTGAATTAGGGATTCCGGGGTTTCCTAATGATAAAAAATTTATAATTATAATTGATGAGAATGCTGAAAATAAATTCTATTGTTGGCTGCAATCAATGGATAACGGAGATGTTTCTCTTGTACTCATTCATTCTTTTGCCGTTATGCCTGAATATGACCCCCTTATCAATGAGGAGGAAATAGCGGAATTAGGCGATGTGGATATCTCGGATCTGGTTGTTTACAATGTTGCCGTTATAGGCAACAATATGTTTGACTCCACCATAAACTTAAAAGCCCCCATTGTAATAAACCATCGCACTAAAAAAGGCAAACAGATTGTAGTCAATAATGAAAACTACGGCATCAGACACAATCTGGAAGAATGTATTAAGAATGAGGGGAGGGTATAGCCATGCTTGCTTTGACCAGAAAGAAAGGCGAGTCAATTATAATTGGTGATGATATTGAAGTTACCGTCCTAAGCGTTCAAGGCGACCAAGTTAAGCTAGGCATACGTGCCCCCCGCTCTGTTCCTGTCCATAGACGTGAAATTTACGAGCAAATTCAGCAAGCCAATAGGGAATCTGCTAACAGTGCTGACTTAGATACTGTTAAAAATTTGTTTAAAACAGATATATAGTGAATACACTTAAATTACTTCCGGCAAGCCGGATAATTTTCAAGTTGGCTCACTATAAATAAGAATATGGCAGTTCTAAAGTAAACAACCCCTCATAATTATACTATGGGGGGATTTTTTATGAGACATATACTGTTAATCACCGGTTTGTTATTCTTGTTATTTCTTGCGGCGCCTTATGTGATTATCTCACTTTTAGGGCCTTCCCCAACGGAAGCCTCTGCTCATACGGATTTAGTAGTCTTTGCCGAAAACCAAAGCCAAAATAATTTTGTATATATAAGCCCCGGGGGGGTTGATGAACTTGATGATTTTGAGCGCTATCTGATAGGTGTTGTAGCCGCAGAAATGCCCGCTTTATTTCATATAGAAGCCCTCAGAGCGCAGGCAGTGGCCTCTCGTACATATGCCATATATTCAATGATGCATTTAGGAATGGATGAGTTTGATTATTCACGGATTGGTGAAATCTGGCAGGCTTATATTTCAGAAGCTGAAATGAGGAGGAGATGGGGCAATAATTTTGATACCCATTTTTCTACAATTTCCGAAGCGGTAAGCTCAACAAGAGGAGAAATCCTCGTATATAACGGTGAGCCTATTGTAGCCGTATTCCACGCTTTCAGCGGCGGGATGACAGAGTACTCCGGGAATGTTTGGCGTGAGCAAAGGCCTTATCTCAGAAGTGTCAATTCAAACTTTTACAGATATCGTGCAGATTTTGAAAGTGTGCGTGAATTTAGCGGCAATGAATTTATATCTCTTCTTCAAAGGGAGTTCCCTGATATTGTGTTTGAAAGCGGCGATATAGCAGAGCAAATAATAATTAATGAGCGCACAGGCGCAGGCTATATTACACGCCTTACCATCGGCAACAAAATAATGGACGGTGCTTTAGCGAGAAGGCTTTTAGGCCTTAGAAGCACTAATTTTACAATACACAGAGAGCTTGATAAAATAGTACTTCATGTGCGAGGCTATGGCCACGGCGCAGGAATGAGCCAAGTCGGCGCTCATTCCTTAGCCGGAATGGGATATAGCTATATTGATATTTTAAAACATTATTATTACGGTGTTGAGCTTGCAGTATATGAACACAGGAGATAATTCATATGGCATGGTTTATTAAACAACTTCATTATTAACCGGTTCTTGCTATGCTATGCAATTCCTCCATAAGCATTCCCTCCATAATATCAACTGCTTTTTTAAGCTGAACATCTTCCTCAATTGTCAATGCGGTTATTCTGGCTGTAAGCTCAGGCTCCATTGGCACAATATAGTCAGGAGTGATTCCCTCCCCATGTATACTTGTACCGCCGGGGCTGTAATACCTGGCAACGGTAAGCTTAACGGCGCTTCCGTCATCAAGGGAGAAAACAGTCTGCACAAGCCCTTTGCCAAAGGTTTGCTCACCCACAATAACACCAACTCCGTGATCTCTGATGGCTCCTGCCATAACCTCCGAAGCCGATGCACTGTTACCGTTTACAAGAAGTACCAAAGGTATACCTAAATAATCCGCATCACTTCGCATAAAGCGTTGGTGGCCCCGGCGGTCTTCTGTAAAAACTATATTACCCTCAGGCACTAAAAGGTTGGTAATATCACCAACAATATCCAAAAGCCCTCCGGGGTTATTTCTGACATCAAATATAAAGCCTTCTGCGCCTTGGTTTTTAAGGCTTTGAAGCGCTTCAACAAATTGGCTGTATGTAACCCTTTCAAAGCCTGAAAGCCTTATATAACCTATATCATCTGTAAGCATCCTGTAAGATACCGTTTGCATTACTATATGATCTCTTATTATTTCAATATCAAATGGCTGCACTTCGGATTCGCGCAATATTGTAAGAGTAACCGATGTCCCCGCTTCACCTCTCATCATTGAAACAACCACTTCAAGGCCTAAATTCCTTGTATCCACCCCGTCTACCGCAAAAATTATATCCTGAGGCATAATTCCCGCCGCCTGAGCAGGAGTGCCGTCAAAAG
>JGI20163J15578_10000495_pt1 | contig 16380 bp, 13 predicted proteins | sample TergutCu122P1_FD_15578 | JGI IMG/M metagenome (IMG submission 15578)
GAGATGATTCCTGCACCTAAGAATATTTCTGGGCTTGGAACCGTTTGAATCATTCCAAATTCATCCAGATAAGTAGAGTCGCCTCGAAGAATAATTCAGGTCCCAATCATAATGGCCATAATGTTAGGATCCTGAGTAACGTTTCGATAAAGAAAAACGTTAAAGTACATATTCACAATAATCCAAGCAATTTGGCCGCATAAGCCAAACACAATCAATGCAATCCAAATCTTAGCAGTCAGTCCATGTTCTTTGATTTTCATGAAAGTTTAGCCTCCTGATATACTTTCTAAATTGCACTTCCACTTGATGATACCACAAGTGAGAAAAAAGAAAAACACAAAGAATCATTTTCTGCAACAAAAAGTAGCATACCAAATTATGGAAGCGTGCCACAAAAAGGGAAAGGTGTGGTATACTATATGAAAGTATAATCTTTGAAAAAGGTTCTACCGCATATAACTGCAAGAAGATAACAAGGAGCGCCTCATTATGGAAAATATTTTACTATGGATTGTATTATTAGGGATTATTGTGGGGATAGTAATCCAAATATTACTATCCATCAAAAATAATAAAAGAAAAGCAGACCAAGAATTGCTGGAAGCTATCGAAGCTCTTGGCACTAGCAGAGAGCAATTGGTGGAGCTGAAGAATATTCTCTATGGAATCAACGATAAAATCATTCAGCAAAAAGGTGAAATTATCGAGAAAGTAAATGAGCGAAATATCGGCTTGCTAAGAGAGATTGCCAAGGAATTAGAAGAGATGAGGGGCGGCAATCGTGATAACTTCGATAAGATCAATAACACCTTAAATGACAAGATTGCCACCTTCCAAAAAGATGTATTCGACAAGTTCGACTCCATTAACTTTTCTGTGAGAAAATCTCTCGCCGACAATCGCATCGAGTCGGTGAATGATGTTGAGAAGTTGAAAAAAGAAATCAATGAAAACTTAAGCTCCATCAACAAAACCTTAGAAGATAAAATCTCTGCACTTCAAAACAGTAACGAAGAGCGTTTGGAAAAGATGCGAGGAGTAGTAGAAGAGAAATTAGACAAAACCTTGTCAGAACGCTTAAGGTTGTCTTTTGAGTCGGTAAGCAAGAACCTTCAGGATGTTCAAAAAGGCTTGGGAGAGATGCAAACCTTAGCCACAGATGTAGGAGGGCTTAAAAAAGCCATTAGCAATGTAAAAACAAGAGGAGTGTTTGGAGAGGTACAGCTAGAGCGTATCCTAGAAGAATTATTGACTCCTACCCAATATGAGAAAAACGCACAGGTGAAACCGGCCAGCCAAGAACGGGTGGAGTTTGCCATTAAACTTCCTGGCAAAAGCGAGTACGATTCTACCGTATACTTGGCCATTGACTCTAAGTTTCCCTCAGAAGATTATGAGGCTCTGCTTACTGCCTATGAAATCGGAGAAAAAGGAAGTATTGAAGTGGCCAGAAGTATATTTGCCAACAAGATTAGAACTTTTGCCAAAGAGATCAGTGGTAAATACATCAATCCTCCAATGACCACGGATTTTGCAATATTGTTCTTACCTTTTGAAAGCTTGTACGCAGAAGTGGTTCAAACGCCAGGCTTGTTTGAAGAGTTACAGAAAAGGTATAAGATTACTGTGACGGGACCCACTACCTTATCTGCATTCCTTAACGCCTTGCAGCTAGGGTTTAGAACCTTAGCCATTGAAAAACGCTCCTCAGAAGTATGGAATACCTTAGGAGCAGTAAAAACAGAGTTTGGTAAATTCGAAGAGGCATTAACGGCAGTACAGAAGAAGATTCAAGGAGCAGAAAAAGACCTAGCCAATGTAATTGGAACCAGAACCAACGCCATCAATAGAAAGTTACGTGATGTGGAAAGTCTTCCAGAAGAGAAGAGTCAAGAGTTATTGCCCATGTACGATGAGGAAGAGTGAAGGTTTATCTCTAAGGTTGATGAATGAGATAAATCGCTTTGCCTTACAGAACAACCCCCTCACTCTTCAGCAACCAAATCTTCTTATCCAGCCCTCCTGCAAACCCTGTAAGGTTGCCGCTTGCGCCTACTACACGGTGACAAGGAATAATGATGGAGATGGGGTTGTGCCCTACTGCGCCACCTACCGCCTGAGCGGAATTCACCTTTAGCTTCCTTGCAATATCTCCATAGGTAATCACTTCTCCATAGGGAATCTCTAACAGAATATTCCATACCTTATGACGAAAAGCGGTTCCGTGTGGTTTCAGAGACGGAGTAAAATCAGGATTCTCCCCAGCAAAATAAAGTTCAAGCCATTGGTTTGCCTTCTTGAAAACCTCTAGGTCAGGGGCTTTTTCTATTTCAAGAAGAGAGGGGGGAAAGTACTTTTGTTGTTCAAACCAAAGACCAGTAAGGTGATTGCCGTCACTGGCTAAATATACAGTACCCAGAGTAGTGTTTAAGGTGGAAATAAAAGAAAAGGGTGTGTTATTCATATGATTCTCCTTATCCAATAAGTATGGGCTAGGACCCTAATCCGAACCCGGTTTTATATTTGTTATAAGCATACCTTTCTGCGTCGTTTTTGTTAGCCGTAGTACCACTTACACCAAGTTTATCAAGTCAACAACTCGGAGCTAAAGCACCGAGCTTGTGTACACCTTCACGAGTGCTACTACACTAGCTACCCTGTGCTGTGCAATATCTACACTTATTCCTCCCCAGTGGTTATCGGGTTTACCCTCCCACCTTGATAGAGATATGGGGGAACATTGATGGGACGGTTGACTTCGCCCCTGCTAAAAGGGATATACCCAAAAAGCATCCGCATTTCGCAGCGTAGGAACGTTAAACGGAGTGCCTTAGACTGTATGGTTGCTCAGTCCATACCCATAACGGTTTTCTCCATAATGCTATAAGAATATTATACTACATTTCAAAGGGGATGTCTAGCATCACAAGAACAAAAGTTCGAGAAATTTGGCGTATAATAAGCGAAAGGAGGGGTCAAGCCACCTGCATTGTGAATGGTTACCATAAGTTTGGAAAATAAAATCTGAAAAAATGGAAGATTTTTGACGTATCCCAAAGAAATATGGTATAATACATCACTACACCCACTAAAAAATTTTCACCATTTCACATAAGATGAGGAGGGCGTATGAGTTCGCTTTCCTCATTTTAAGGTAGATGATGATGAGGTAAATCAATGAAACGAGATAAACTACGTTTAAACGGAAGGCTCAAGTTTTACTTAGGCTGGCCTTTAATGATGATTATAATTCTGGCACTGGCAACCATCGGTGCATTGTTATATGACTTAACGATAGGTATGTATGTGCTTGTTGTTCTTGGAGTATACACAGCAGTCGCTGTGATTTGTTACTTTTTCACCCGGGCTCATCTGGTAAGAGACGTCTTGAAAATGTCCATGGGATACCGTCGAATCCAGAATACCCTATTAAAAGAGCTCTCCATACCTTATGGCGTGTTCCTTGGCGATGGGAAGATGGTATGGATGAATGACGAATTCAAAAAAGTTTTTCTAGGGGATAAAAAAGAAAAAACCCTTCAAAAAATAATTCCCCATATCTCAGAAGAGGCCTTTCCTAAAAAAGACAATACGGAAGTTCAGATGGCCATCCAGCATAATGAGCGAGATTATGTGGTAACCATGCGAAAAACATCTGTGAGAGACTTTACAGAGAAAGACAGAGTCTTTAAGATTCCCACTGGTCAAGAAAGCTTTCTCATTATTGACTTCCAAGACGTCACCGAGATTAACACTTACATCCGCAAGAACAAAGACCAACAAATGGTGGCAGGGTTGATTTACATTGACAATTACGAAGACGTCATGGAAAGTGTAGAAGAAGAAAGACAATCTTTGGTACTGGCCATCATTGATCGGAAAATCAATAAGTACATCAATGACCTAGATGGACTGGTGAAAAAACTTGAAAAAGACAAGTATTTTGTTGTGGTTCGAAATGAAAGTTATGAGAAGTTAGAAGAAAGTAAATTCTCCCTGTTGCAAGAGATTAAAACCATCAGTACAGGAGCGGGAACCAGAGCGGCCAGTTTAAGTATTGGAATGGGAATCAACAGTGAAACCTATCAGAAGAGCTATAACGATGCTCGGATTGCCATTGATCTGGCCTTAGCTAGAGGTGGCGATCAGGTAGTCATCAAGGGGCTAACAGGAATGAAGTACTTTGGTGGCAAGAACGAGCATGCCGCCAGAAACACCCGAGTGAAGGCCAGAGTAAAAGCAGAAGCCTTACGAGAGTTTATTATTGGCAAAGATTTGGTTCTGATTATGGGCCATAAAATACTGGATGCAGACAGCTTTGGGGCCAGCATGGGAATTTATCGCTGCGCCAAAGCCTTAGAGAAGAAAGTTCACATTATAGTAGATGAAAAATTAACAGCAGTATGGCCACTGTACGAGGAGGTTCTAAAGAATAACACCTATGAAAAAGACCTTTTCATTTCCCCACAGCGTGCCTTAGAGGTAGTAGATGAGAATACCATGGTAGTGGTGGTGGACGTCAACAGGCCAGAGTTAACCGAGTGTCCAGAGTTATTGAATATCGCCAAGACCATAGTGGTTCTTGACCATCACAGAAAGAGTAGCGCCTCTATTGAGAACGCGGTACTGTCCTACATTGAACCTTACTCTTCCTCTACTTGTGAACTGGTGGCAGAAATCCTTCAGTACATTGTGGAAGACATTCGCTTACCAGTGGTAGAAGCCAATTGCTTATATGCAGGAATCATGATCGATACTCGCAACTTTATGAATCGGACAGGAGTGCGCACCTTTGAAGCGGCAGCTTTTCTACGTCGTTGCGGGGCAGACATTAACCGAATTCGGAAGATGTTTAGAGATGATTTTGACTTTTATCGTCAGAAGGCAAAGGCCATTCAATCTGCTGAGGTATATTATGATGAGTTTGCCATCGCCAGATGTTATGGGGACGGAGAAAGCTCCACAGTACTAGCGGCTCAAACTGCCAATGAGCTACTGGATATTAACAAGATCAAGGCTTCATTTGCTTTTGTAGAACACAATGGTATTATTTACCTTAGCGCTCGTTCCATTGATGAGGTAAATGTTCAGATTATTGCAGAGAGATTAGGAGGCGGTGGGCATATTAATGCAGCAGGAGCTCAACTGGATCACAATGATATGGACGCGGCAGTTGAGGCGATTAAAGGTGTCATTAATGAAATGATAGAAGATGAGGAGCTATAACTCTCCGACAGGGAAGACAAATGAGATTTGACAAGAGAAAGGAGCGACAAGTCATGAAAGTTATTTTATTGCAAGATGTAAAATCATTAGGAAAAGAAGGGGAAATCATCACCGTAAGCGATGGTTATGCTCGTAATTACATCATACCTAAAAAAATAGGCTTAGAAGCAACTACAAAAAATCTAAACGACTTAAAGCTAAAGAAGAAATATGACGCACGGCTAGCAGAGGGGGTTTTTGAAGATGCCAAAGCGTTAGCGCAGCGACTTGAAAAAGGCCAGATAGAGATAGAGATGAAGGTTGGGGACGGGGAGCGACTGTTTGGTTCTGTGTCTAACAAAGAAATTGCTGAGGCGGCAAGAGATCAGTTGGGATTGAAGATTGACAAGAAAAAGATTCTGCTCAAGGAGGTGATTAAATCTCTAGGGATCCACACTGTTCCCGTGAAGCTTCATCCACAAGTAGTAGGGGAATTAACCGTAATTGTAAAAGCAGAAGAATAAAACAATGGAGAGATTCTAAATGGAAGCAGCAATCAAAAGAGTGATGCCTCATAATGTGGAGGCAGAGCAAGCAGTAATTGGAGCCATGCTCTTAAACAACGAAACCATCCATGTTGTTGCGGAAATCCTCTCAGGGGAAGACTTCTATCAAAAGGCCTTGGGGGTTCTTTTTGATGGGATGGTAGAACTAAGTGGTAGAGGGCGCGGGGTAGATATGGTAACCCTCCAAGAATATTTAAAAGAGAAGAATGTGCCACCAGAAATCAGCGGTATGGAATACGTAAAAGAAATCATGGGAAGCACATTTACCTCTGTGAATGTACAACATTATGCAAATATCGTTCGAGAGAAGAAAATCTTACGAACGTTAATTCAAATCAATGAAGAGATCACCAATAATTGCTATCTCCAAAATCAACCTTTAGAAGAAATACTACAAACCACGGAAAAAAAGATTTTTGACTTGTTAGAAGGTGGAAATACTCAGACTTACACTCCCATTAGAGAGATTGTCGTCAAGGCTTTGGAGAGAATAGATGAAGTCTTCAAAAGTAAAGATGGGATAACAGGGGTTCGCACAGGGTTTGATGATTTGGATCGGATATTATCTGGTCTACAAAAATCAGAGCTGATACTTATCGCTGCCAGACCATCCATGGGAAAAACGGCTTTAGCATTAAATATTGCTCAAAATGCAGCTCTTCGTCATAACAAAGTGGTGGCTGTATTTAGCTTGGAAATGTCAAGTGGCCAGTTGATGAACCGTCTATTTGCTCTAGAGGGGCGAGTGGATGCGGGCAGGATTCGTTCTTCAAGACAACTGAAAGATGAAGATTGGAAGAAGATTATAGAGTCTGCTGAGACCATTGGCAAATCCAACTTAATACTGGATGATACTTCAGGCATTGGCGTTTCAGAAATCCGCTCAAAATGCCGAAAGTTTATATTAGAAAAAGGGTTAGACATGGTGATTATCGATTACCTACAGTTAATGACTGCAAGTAAGGGCAAGGGGAATGAAAACAGACAACAAGAAATCTCAGAGATTTCTCGTTCCCTAAAAGGGCTAGCCAGAGAGTTAGATGTGCCAGTAATTGCCTTGTCTCAGTTAAGTCGAGGTCCTGAGCAAAGGCAAGAGAAAAGACCCATGCTCTCAGACCTACGTGAGTCGGGAGCCATAGAACAAGACGCAGACGTGTGTATGTTTATCTATCGAGATGATTATTACAACAATGACTCGGAGAAAAAAGACATTGCAGAGATTATCGTGGCAAAACAAAGAAATGGGCCTACGGGAACCATAGAACTGGCTTGGATACCTAAGGAGACTCGCTTTGCTAACCTGTTGAAGCAGAAATATTAGAAAGCAAAAAGACATCAAACAGTTTATGTACTGTGAGATGTCTTTTTTAAAGCAGTTTAATAGTGAACTTATAAAAGTCTTAAGCTCCAGGAACGATTGCATTTGTTGGGCAACAATCTACACATGCTCCACAATCAATACAACCATCAGCATCAATCACATAGATGCCATCTCCCTCAGAAATAACATTTACTGGGCATTCGCCTTCACAAGCGCCACAGCTTACACAGTCTTCATTGATTAGATATGCCATAGGGTAGTACCTCCTTATGAATTCTTATTATTTTTACATTTTAAACCATAGAGCAAAATTATTCAAGAGATTTATTTCTTTAGCGAGAAGATTTATTTCTTTAGCGAGAAGATTATTTTACATTCAATGTAAAGGTAAACTCGGTTCCCACTCCTTCCGTGCTCACAACGGTAATGTGTTCATCATGAGCTTGGATGATTTCCCTAACAATGGCAAGTCCCAGACCTGTTCCTCTTTTGTCTTTTCCTCTAGAGGCGTCAGATTTATAGAACCGATCCCAGATCTTATTCAGTTCATTCTTAGAAATACCAATGCCATAGTCTTTAACTGAAACATAAGCCTTTTCATGCCTGCGATCTACCTCTATGGTAATCATGCTTCCTACATCACTAAATTTGAGAGCATTGTCGATTAAATTATACAGAACCTGCTGAATCTTCCCTTGATCAGCATGGGCAATAACATTTTCAGGTAGCAACAAAAGCTCAATAGAAATTTTCTTGTTAGTGGCGTAAGCGGCAAAAGATTCAGCCACTTGTTTAATCTCTTGCTGAAGATCAAAATCCTTTCGATTCAGTAGGTATTCTTGGCGATCCATTTCATTAAGGCTGAGCAAGTCTCTGGTGAGCTTTGTTAAACGGTTGGTTTCAAAAAGGATAATCTGGAAGTACTTACTATAAAGTTCTGGGGGAATGGTTCCGTCTGCCATGGCTTCTACGTATCCCTTCACCGAGGTTAGGGGGGAGCGGAAGTCATGGGAAACATTGGCCACAATGGTTTTTTGATAATCCTTCATGTCTCTTAACTGATTGGACATATAGTTCAAGGAAGCGGACAAATACCCCATTTCATCGGTTGTAATAATGGGTATATTGTAGTCAAGGTTCCCGTCGGCGTATTCGGTGGCCGCTTTAGTGATGTTCCTGAGAGGCCGATAGATGAGAAAATGAAATCCCATCAATAAAATAAGGGAGAAACAATAGATAATCCCAAAAGTAAGATAGATGGTTCTCATCATCAAGCCAGCCAAATCGGTGACCGCAGTATGAGGAATGTGAATCAGGAGATAACCACGAATCCTAAAATCTTGAGTAATAGGCTGAATCATTGTAAACACCAGATCAGGATGGAATATGCCGTGGTAATCGCTAGAGATATAGCGGTGAACCCCTAGTTCCAAGGGGTCAAAGCTCTCTATCACAGCTGGTGGCGCAGGAGGCGGGGGATAGACAGGAGCAACTGAATAAGCAATCAAAGTACCATCAGGCTCAACCAGCCAAATGTTGGAGCGCAAGGTTCTGGACATGGCATTAAATTGGATCATCAAGTCTCTTCTGGAAATATCCTCAGCAAAATAATGGGGAAGATAATTCACAGAAACAGACCTGGCAGTTCTGTAAATAGGGTCAATGGTCTCGGCTCTCAACCTATCGTTGACCAAAGTATCTGACAAGGTAACAATAGTAAAAAAACCAATGAACCCAAAGAAGAAATACAGAATAGCAAATTTTAGGTAGAGGGTACTTTTCATGACAGTTCTCTTTCTTTAATTTTTTGGCATTCTAACTTCAAATTTATATCCGATTCCCCATACAGTTCCAATGTTCCAGTTGGATGTTTCTCTTATCTTTTCCCGAATACGCTTAATATGAACATCGACTGTTCTGGTATCCCCAATGTACTCATAGCCCCAGATGCTATCTAGCAGTTGCTCTCTAGTAAACACTTGATTGGGAGAAGAGGCAAGACAGTAGAGGAGTTCTATTTCCTTTGGTGGCATATCAATAAATTCATTGTCACAGATGACCGTGTAGTTATTCAAGTTGATTTCCAAACCATCAAAAGCAACTAACTTGCTCCCTGCCTCCTCTTTAGGAGGGGGTTTTACCTCTTGGAAGCGACGTAGAACAGCACGTACTCGTGCCACCATTTCCTTGGAGTCAAAAGGTTTGATGATATAGTCATCGGCACCAAGCTCAAGACCCAAAACCTTATCAAATACCTCCCCTTTTGCGGAAAGCATAATAATAGGGACAGAGGACTTGGTGCGTATCTCGCGACAAACCTGATAGCCATCCATGCCTGGCAACATTAAATCTAACAACACCAGATGTGGACTCCAATTGTCAAAGGTGTTAAGAGCATCTTCACCATTATAAACAATCTGGGTGTCATAACATTCCTTGGTCAAATATAATGATATTAACTCGGCAATATTTTCGTCATCATCAACAATTAATATTTTTTGTTTTGCAACCATGATTTCTTCTCCTTTTTTGTGAACATTCTTGGAAATCTCCTTTGTGTTTCATTTTATGACGGTCCTTCTGCCAGCTTAGGATAAGAAAAATATTTATCTCATCTCTACGATAGTTACTCCAGCATCTCCTTCACCAAATTCGCCTAAGCGATAGGACTTGACCTGTTTTTGTTTTTTTAAGTAATTATGAATGGCACTTCGCAGGGCGCCAGTTCCTTTACCATGAACCACCCGCACATTGGATAGGCGAGACATGGCAGCATCGTCTAAATACTTATCTAATTCATAGAGGGCCTCATCTACGGTTTTGCCAAGAAGGTTAATCTCAGGGCGGATGTTTAGGGCTTTGTCCATCTTCATAGAACCCTGAAGGCTGCCTTGTTTATTTCTTCTAGCAGGTGCATATGGATTCACATCTTCCATAATCTCCAAATCACTCATATGAACCTGAGATCGAAGAATTCCCATCTGTACAAAGAGATTTCCTTTGGCATCAGGCAGAGAGCTAACGGTTCCTGTAAGATTCATGCTTAAAACCTTCACCGATTCACCTAACTTAAAGTCACTGGCTTTGTGACTTCCCTTAGGAGCTTCCTCTTTGATGTCGGCAATGGTAGTTTCCTTGATCTTTTGTCGAAGTAACTCTCGCTCCCTTTCCATCTGAGTGGCAGAAGGACCACCCTGACCGTACTTGTTAAAGTTTGAAATGGTTTTATCGGCAAACTCTTTGGCTTCACGAAGAATAGCATTTGCCTTTTGGTTGGCTTCGTTAATGATTTTTTCTTTGCGCTGGTCAATTTTTTTGTTTTGATCCTCTAGCTTAGATTTTAAAGATTGAGATTCTCGCTTGAATCTTTCAATGAGTTCTTGCTCTTTTTCCAGCTTTTTCTTTCCAACTTCTAGGTCGCTGATTAAATCCTCAAAAGAAGCCTCTTGTTCACCAATGTGACTTTTAGCATCTTCAATAATATAGCTTGGAAGCCCAAGCCTTCCTGAGATGGCAAAGGCATTACTTTTGCCAGGAATACCCACTAGTAATCGATAGGTAGGCTTCAGGCTTTTCACATCAAACTCACAGCAAGCGTTTTGGACTCCTGGAGTGTTTAAGGCATATATTTTCAGCTCACTATAGTGAGTAGTGGCCAAAGTGCGGATGTTTTGCTTATGTAAGTAAGACAAAATCGCAATGGCTAGGGCAGCCCCTTCTGTAGGGTCAGTTCCTGCCCCTAATTCGTCAAAAAGCACCAAAGAATTTGAATCTGCTTTTTCTATAAAGGAAACAATGTTCGTCATATGGGAGGAGAAAGTACTTAGGCTTTGCTCGATGCTTTGCTCATCTCCAATATCAGCAAAAACTTGGTGGAAAACCGCTAACTTGGAACCTTCGCTGGCAGGAATATGAAGTCCTGCTTGGCCCATGAGAGTGAATAAACCAACGGTCTTAAGAGAAACGGTCTTGCCTCCTGTATTAGGCCCTGTAATAATCAACATGGTGGCATCGTCTCCTAAAGTGATGGAGATGGGAACTACCTTCTTCACATCTAACAAAGGATGACGGCCATTAAGAATGTGAATCAAGCCCTCTTGATTGAATTCGGGGCGACATCCTTCCATGGAAAGCGCCAAGGCACCTCTAGCAAAGATAAAATCTAGATCCGTGAGCAACTGATAATTCAAAGCAATTTCAGTAGAAAAAGGAGCCACCTCTTCACTAAGGCGAGAAAGGATAATCTGAATCTCCTCTTGCTCTTTGGCATAGAGCTCTTTTAAGTCGTTATTGAGTTTAACCACTGACATGGGCTCTATAAAGAGAGTAGAGCCAGAAGAAGATTGGTCGTGAATCAAACCATTGACCTTGCCACGATGCTCTGCTTTTACAGGGACGCAATATCGGTCCCCCCTCATGGTGATTAGGGCATCTTGTAAATAAGTGCGCAGGGAGCCATTCACCAAAGAGTTTAAAGTGGTGTGAATCCTCTCGTTGGTGTTTTGCATATTTCTTCGTATATTTTTCAGTGTGGAGCTAGCGTGGTCGCTGATTTCTTCTTCGGAGATGATGCATCTTTCAATCTCGGCAGAAATTGCTGTTAAGGGTTCTAATTGCTCGAAAAAGCTTACCAGACAATCAGGAAGGTCATCCTGATTCTCCATTCGCCCATAAGTTTTGGCTTTGGCAGTTGCCCTTAACAGGCGACTGATTCTAAGAAGCTCCCCACTTCCCAGTGAAGCGCCTAGCTCAATGCGACGAAGAGAATCCCCTACAGGATGGGCGTCACTAAAAGAAAACCTTCCTTTTTTCACAAGGCGCGTAAAAGCAGCAGCAGTTTGCTCCTGCAAGAGATTAATCTCATCAAGATCCTTTTGGATGTTGATGCTACTACAAAGTTGCTTGCCCCTGGTGGAAGAAGCTTGCCCTTCTAGTTTAATGACAATTTTATCAAATTCAAGTTTTTGGCGTGTTTTCTTGTTCATAGGATGATTATAACCCATTTGATGAATTGTTAAAAGGAAATATTGAATAATCTTGCTAAATAAGTTATACTTGTTCCTAAGGTTGCAGATTGATTGTAAGGTCGGAACTTAACGAAAGAAAATTCCCCTGCGTATTCGGTGCTATGCTTAAGTGGTTAGAAGGAGATTAGCGTTAATGAATGATAGAAGTGACCCAAACTTGGAATCAGACATGAACCATCCAACAGCAGAAATCAAAGAGCCTGAGAAAGAAGTTACAGCAGAAATCAAAGAGCCTGAGAGAGAGGCTCCAGAACAAATTAAAGAGCCTGAGAAAGAGGTTGTAGGAGAAATCAAAGAATCCACAGAAGATCCTGCAGAATCTCAGGGCGAGGAGCAGTACTCTTTTATCAAGGAGATTATCAAGGAGGATGAAAATTCTAAGATTCTTTCCAGAAGGAACTTTGCTAGAACTCTTGTCCATGGTATGATTTTTGGGGCAGTGGCCTGCCTTATGTTTTTCATGCTTAGCCCTAGGATATCGGGTTTCTTTTATGAGGAAGAGGAACCACCAGAGATACCACCGATTATCATAGAGATTGCCACAGAGCCCGAACCAGAGCCAGAGCCAGAGCCTGAACCAGAGCCCGAACCAGAACCTGAACCAGAGCCATCTGATGAAGAAGAGCAGGAGCCGATTCCTATAGAGTTAACGGCTGGGAACTATCAAGAGATGTTAGACAGCCTTCATGAAATTGCTATGATAGCGAATCAGTCCATTGCTTATATTGAAGGTTATGTGGGCGGATGGGACTTGTTAGATGAAGAAAGAGCAAGGGCCAATCGAGTAACAGGATTGGTAGTGGCAGAGCGAGGTGATGAACTCATCATCATTGCCTATAATGGTTTGGTAGCGAATTTCGATTATTTTAGAGTGATTCTAGCAGATCAGGTACCTCGCACCGGTCGTTTAGTGATTCAAGATACCATTCGACGATTGGCGGTATTTGCAGTGAATATAGAAGATTTGACAGAGGAAGAGTTAGAAGAAATAGAGCATGCCACTTGGGGCAACTCTAACCGAACCAGGCAAGGAGATTTGGTGATTGTAGTGGGGAATGTGCTGGGCTATGGAGATGGCCATTTCCATGGGATTTTAGGGTCAAACCAATCCTTTGAAACTACAACCGATGGCAGATTCAGAATGCTGGGAACGGATATCCTTACTACCCCGAGAGGAACAGGAGTGTTATTTAACAGAGAGGGAGCGGTAATCGGCTTGCTGATGCCTGGTCCTTGGCAAAGAGAGGGGAGCATGACTGCCAATGTTCTTGGAGTATCAGACTTGTCACAGGTTCTGAATCGATTGGTCAATGGAGAACCTGTACCTTATTTTGGAGTAGAAGGAATAACCATTACAGAGGAATTTTCTTACGCCCTTGAGATTCCAGTAGGAGTATATGTGAGACATGTGACCGCAGACTCCCCTGCTTTTGAAGCAGGAATTCAAAATGGAGACGTTATTGTGGCATTTAACGGCGAGGAAGTAGAAAACAAACAGCAGTTAGTGAATGAAATTCTATCAAGCGAAGCAGGTGATATTGTGGAGATTAGAGTGAGCCGCAGAGGAGCCGAAGAGTATGCAGAGATGTATTTTACTGTTGTGATAGAAAGTAGATAAGAGAAACGAAACCTATGTGAATCATGCTTGAGCCCTGATGGTTAGCATAAGGCAGATTGTTTTAGATTAGTCAGCCTAACCAGATGGGAACCCCATGGACTTGACGCCTGTTAGGTTAACCAAGAGGGTCAAGCTGTAGAATGGAGAAATTAAGTTTATGAAATATATTAATACGTTGACTGAAGGAGACAGTGTTCGCTCTATATACCTGTGTAAAGGGAAACGCTCTGCAGAAACAAGAAACGGAAAACCGTATGACAATGTGATTCTGCAAGACAAAACAGGAACATTAGATGGTAAGGTATGGGAACCTAACTCTCAGGGAATCGGCGATTATGACGAAAATGATTTCATCGAGGTAGTTGGGGATATTATCAGCTATAACAATAACCTGCAGATGAACATCAAGCAACTTCGCAGGGTAGATGTGGCAGAGTATAATGTGGCAGATTATTCCCCTTCCACAGAGAAGGATGTAGAGGTGATGTACCAAGAGATTCTAGGTTACATTGCCAAGATAAAGAATGAAGATTTGCGAAAGGTAGCGGAGTATTTCTACGTTGGAAATAAGAAATTTGCCAAAACCTTTAAAGGTCATTCGGCAGCAAAAGCAGTTCACCACAGTTTTTGTGGAGGGTTGTTAGAACATACCGTAAGTGTTTTGAAGATTTGTGAGTTTTTCGCCAATCAATACCCCATCATCAATCGTTGCCTGCTCTATACAGCAGCATTGTATCATGACATTGGGAAGACCAGAGAGCTTTCAGAATTCCCACAGAACGATTACACCGATGCAGGCCAGTTGGTGGGACACATTGTAATCGGCGTGGAGATGATTAATGAGGCGATAAATAGTTTGGAAAGCTTTCCAGAGCTTCTGGCCAGTGAACTAAAACATTGTATCTTGGCTCATCATGGAGAGTATGAGTATGGCTCTCCTAAAAAACCAGCCTTGGTAGAGGCGGTTGCTCTTAACTTTGCTGACAATATGGACTCTAAGATGCAGATTATGCTGGAAGCCTTCAAGGAAAAACCAAACGTAGAATGGTTAGGGTACAATCGTTTGTTTGAATCCAATATAAGGCGGACGGAAGTGTAATGAAAAAAAATGAAATTGTAAAATTTAAAATCATAGATATAGGTGCGGGAGGTGAAGGAATAGGGAAAGTCGATGGCTTTCCTTTCTTTATTAAGGATGCCATTATTGGGGATGAGATAAGAGCCAAGATTACAAAGGTGAACAAAAGTCATGGATTTGCCCGAGTGGAGGAAGTGATTACTCCTTCGGAATTTAGAGTGAAACCCAGATGTCCGATTGCTCGCCCTTGTGGGGGTTGTCAACTGCAAGAGATGAGTTATACCAAGCAATTAGACTTTAAAGAAAACAAAGTTTTCCAGCATCTGAAGCGAATCGGAGGATTCTCAGAAGAGCTATTGTCTGGGGTAACAGAGCCGATTATTGGAATGGAAGATCCCTACCATTATCGAAACAAAGCATCCTTTCCCTTTGGAAGGGATAAGAATGGGGAGATTGTTACAGGATTCTATGCAGGAAGAACCCACAATATCATTCGTGGTACAGATTGTGTGATGGGAGTGCCTGTCAATCAAGAAATATTGGAAACGATAATTGCTTATATGAACAGAAATAAGATTCCGCCTTATGATGAAGTGAATCATACAGGGGTGGTTCGTCATGCTTTAATTCGATATGGGTTTAAGACCCATGAGATCATGGTGTGCTTAGTCATCAACAGTGATGAAAGCACCACTCTTGGAAATGTGGAAGAGCTGATGAGTGAATTGAAGAAAATACAGGGCATGACCAGCATCGTTGTGAATTACAACACCAAAAAAACCAATGTCATTATGGGAGAAGAGTGTGAGATATTGTGGGGTAAGGGTTATATTACGGATGTACTCGCTAGTGGAGAAAGTGGCGAAGAAAGTAGCAAAGAAAGTAGCAAAGAAAGTGGTGAAGGCATCAAGTACCAAATCTCTCCTTTATCCTTCTATCAGGTGAACCCGATACAAACAGAAAAACTCTATGATGTGGCCTTAGAATATGCAGGCTTAACAGGAGAAGAATTGGTATGGGACTTATATTGTGGCATTGGAACTATCTCCCTATTCTTAAGTCAACAAGCAAAGAAAGTCATCGGAGTGGAAGTGATTCCCCAGGCCATAGAGGATGCCAGAGAAAATGCAAGAATCAATGAGATTGAAAATGTTGAGTTTATGGTGGGGAAATCTGAAGAAGTATTCACAAAGTACTATGGAGAGGATTTTGTAGGAGAAGAGCCTTCAGAAAAAGAAACAGGAGAGGCAGAAAAAGTACATCCAAAAGTGGTGATACTAGACCCACCTCGAAAGGGCTGCGATGAATCCTTGTTAGAAGCGATTTCTAAAGTAAAACCAGAGCGAGTGGTGTATGTAAGTTGCGATTCCGCCACTTTGGCACGAGATTTGAAATACTTATGTGAAAGAGGATATGAATTAAAACGAGTAAGAGCGGTAGACATGTTCCCCATGACGGTACATGTTGAGAGCGTAACACTGCTCGCTAGGAGCAAAGCGACGCAGTGAGTAGATGTACGCTCCATGTCAGGGCTGCCCAAGAAGACGAGTGATAACGAAGTC
>JGI20163J15578_10000496_pt1 | contig 16369 bp, 9 predicted proteins | sample TergutCu122P1_FD_15578 | JGI IMG/M metagenome (IMG submission 15578)
GTCAGAGGGGTTTCCTCTCCCTATATTTAACCATAATCCCGGCTGGCCCAGTAAAGAGTCAAAATATTCCTCATAAGTGCCTATTGCGCTCATTAGCGCATATTCCGCCACATGTATTTGATAATCAACATCACTTACATCCATAAGACGGATAGGCAAAGCCGCAGCCGCAGTATAGCTTGCCAGGCCCAAATCCTCTAAAATCCTGGCTCTNGCAAGGGATTCGGTAGGGGCAAGAGTATATCTTTCATCCCACAAACGTATAACATTGGGATAATAACGCAAAGCATCGGAGCCAAAAACAAGATTGCTGCCGGGGCTAACCCCAACTATATTATACCAGCTGTTAGTAGCAGAGTTAAATGCCTCATACCATCTTAAATCCCATTGGATTGTAATAGAATTTTCTGTTACTACTTGTACGCCGTTTGCGTCTTCTTTAATACGCACGGGAACCATTTGAGGTATAAGAGAAATATCTCCTCCCGGCGGTATATAAACAGATGCAAAGGCAGGTCTTGAATGATGCTCTTCCCGCGCAATAGTTCTTACGGCAATTATTTTAACATAATAAACCTTATTATCCTCCAGCAGCCGCATTTCCCCTTGCCTGTTTACATATTGGTTAAACCGGCTCCTAAAGTAATATTCATCCCTGAGAGGGTCTGAGTTTAACACATCCAATATTAAAGGAGTAAGGCCTGTAGCCGGAAGCCTGGCCACAGGGGTCATAGCGCTGCCGTGAACCTGGGTTCTGTCCTCACCGTGTAAAAGCTCAAGCTCGTCTGTAATAAATATATAATAGACCACATCTTGATCCAAAAAGCCTCTCGGCCCTGTAAAGTTTTGCTCAAGCAAGGTATAGGGCGGCCTGGTAAAGGCCCGCCATGTAATATCTATCTCCAAATTGGGCGGTTGCTGCCCAACATGGAATATATCACGTATCATTGGAGAATAGGGTATAAAGTCATTAAAAGCCGGGTCATAATCGTCATGGTTGGTTTTCATTATATCGCCGTTACTGAAATGGAAAACCACCACATACCAGGTTCGCACATTTGGCCTTGGGGTTACAAAATGCCTTGTAATAATTTCAGCCCCGGGCGTGCCTGCTATTGTTAAGAGCAAAGTCGCTCCGTCTGCCACAGTAGGCATCCAGCTTTCCTCCCGAGGAGTTGTAAAGCTCCATATTTCAGCTCTTCTTACATATGTATTGGGCTCTCCCGCACCAAGAACAGAATCCCAGTTAAGCCTTACATCCCAACCTTCCGGCGTTACTACCAAGCGCGGAGACAAATAAAAATCATTTGCTTGAAATTCTCTATGGGATCTGGCTATTTGGAAAGGCATATTATTTACATTTACCAAAGCAACCTGACCTGCACTGAAAGGCACAAAAGGCGATACCCCAATAAGCGGCACCACTTTTACATCATACCAGGTTCCGATTCGCAAATTAGGATCGACAATCTCAAACATCCAGCGCTGCCCGTTAACTGTTTGTGTGATATCGGCCAATGATGAAGTAACTACAATAGGAGGATTAGCGCCCCAAGCTTCTTGATTGCGCTTATAATGAAGCTCAAAGCCGGAAAATACTTGAGCATTACCGACCCGAGGGTTTATCCAGCTTACTAATATACCGCCCGTAGGGCCTCTGTTAAGCTCCACGGGAATATCTGTCAAAAATAAAACTTCCGGGTTAGTTGCAGGCGCCGGACGAACCGGCCTGAGTTCGGTTATGGGAATGCCGCCCGGCCCTATTATTGTATGCTGGTGAAAATGATAAGGGTTTACAGAAAGCCCATAAATCCTGCCCGGCAAAAAAATAGTATCAGGTATTGAAAATAAAGATATATTGGTAGCATTGGGAGCAAGAGCAGGTGTTACCGGCCAAGGAGTTTGTATTGTTTGCGCCGTTGACAAATTTCTGATTACTATTTCATAACCCACATGCTCATGGGGTGCTTGGTGGTTGCCAAGATTCGTAGAAGGCACCGGCACCATATTTAAAGGGTTTGCAATAATCGGCAAATTCCACGAAAGGTTTATATTGTACGCATTATCAGCAGGCGGCGGCGGTATAACTCCGTTTATACTGAGATTACTTACAGGGTTTTGCACATTAGCAAAAACCGGGACAGGCGGAATATATGCCGAAAGCATAACAAAAATCAAGAAAAATGCAATAATTTTACTCTTAATTTGTCTCATTTTTATAGTCATCCTTTCATAGAGTGAGCCAATTTAATTTACTATAGACCTACTAAAGAGTCCAGTGCCGCAAGTATCTCTAAAAGGTCACCGACACTAAGCGGGGCATTAGGGTTTAAATTCTCCGCTCTTACTATATTAAGCTCAACAGCAGCCCTTACAGAGTCTCTGAAGCGGGGGTTTAACCCTTGCAAATTATTAACAGCATTAAAATTCGTAATTCTTATACTGCTTATACTTGTACCTGTTTGTGCTTCATATACAAGCATCATAAGATGCAATGCTTCTTGAGTAGGTATAGGCCCATTCATATTACCGGCCGGCACAGCTATATTATTGGCTCTGAGCCAAGCGGCGGCATCAGTGCCTCTCGGGGCGCCGAGCATTCTTGCCACAGAGTTTACCATAGTGCCTCTTGTAGTATTGGCTGCTATGTCAATAGCTGCTCTGCCAAAAAAGTCATCAAGCCCATGTTTGGCAACAACTGCACGAGCAATCGGCCCTCCTGTAATGGCTTCCACACCGGGAATATTTATAAGCCTTCCTGTAAATACAAAGGTTCCCGGTACTGTGGTTACTATACCTTGGCCGCGGCCAAAAGGCGCAGTAGCCAAAGGCATCCACCTGTTATTACCGTGGTATTGGAGCGCCGTTACAGCAGCCATAGTTGAGTCTGCCCCTGTGTTTACATGTATTCCCCTGTCAAAAGTCGGAAGTACAAGAGGCGCTCCAAACTGTGCTTCATTAAGGCTTCTGTTAGCCACNCCCATTATACCTTGGCGGGAGTTTTCAACAGCGGCCATTACATATCTTGCTATTTCCTCCGCCGGCACTCCGCCTCTNACCGCTTCTTCAATATACCTTTGTATAGCCGGATTTTCTAANTANTCATCTATTCTTTGNCTAAGCTCAGTCAAAAGAGATGCATCCCAAGCCGCCATATTTTCTGTTGTCGGCTGCATTGCCATACGTATATCCGCAGCCGGAGTCAAAGCAGGCTCACCGTTTACAGCTTCGGGAGATGACCAGTTTATGGTAATAGCTACCATAAAGTCTGCAAACTGTCTGTATCTCAGGCCGTTGGCTATTGTCAGAGAAAGCGGATTATTATCTAAATCAAGCGCTCTGGCAGGTATAATTATTTCCATATTACCGTTAGGATTAACAACGGTAAAGCCCATATGAGCATCCCATGCTTGCCTGAAGGATGTCGCAGGAATGAAATAAGTAGCCTGCCAAGCATTTTCCAAAGGCAATCTAATTTGGCTGCCTGTTGTATTATGCATAATATCTGCAAAGAAAGCAGGTCTGTATATTACATGGAAAGCGTTTGCATCTTGCCTTAAGGTCCAGTAAGGATTTCTGAGAAGCCTTTCAAGTTCATCCCTGAGATGATTATTCCAATCTCTTATAACCCTGTTGTCATCTTCCGCCTGTTGGTCCATCACTGTCAGAAAGACAGCAATATTAGACCACATAGACATACTTTCCGCCCCGTCAAGGCCAATAGAAATCATCCTGACTCTTACAGAGTAATGCTGGCCGGGATAAAGATTTCTTATGGTATATAAAAGCCATGCCCAACTTCCTTCTACTCCCGTAAGCATCCTGGATTCTTCCAAGGTAAAGNCTCTGCTCGGCTCCATCCATTCCCCGTCATCTATTCTAAGCTGATATTCAAAAAATATCGTATTGCCTATTTCNCCCAAATTACCGAGAGGCGCTTCAAAGCTAATCATAACCTCTGTTTGACGGTTAAANTCCCGCTCTTCCCCCGATTCCACCCTTAAGTTTCTCGGAGCCTCCACTATTGTGGTAGTAACGCTTACATGGTTCCAAACAGAATAAGTTTGCCCCATAACTGCGCCGAGAGAGCCGTCAGCATTCAGCACTCTTATAGTCCTTACAGTTCTTACATAGTAGAAATACAATGTATTGGTTATCAATGTATTATCTGTAATAATAATCTGCCCGGACTGAGGGTTGAAAATAAATTGAGGCGGGCCTAAGGTGCCGGCCCAATCACTGCCGCCCCAGCTTCTCAAAGTATAATTGACCGACAATGAATTTTCCGTCCTAAAGCCAATTATATCAGCATGAGACGGGCTTATATTATCCCAAACCTGACGGAAAGGAACTCTGTTATTCAAATGTCCCGCAGGCATTTGGTTATCTCTTATACGAATTATTTCATATTCCAAAATTTCTATCTGATCTGTTGAGGTTATTGCGGCAGGCGGTATTCTGTTCCAGTAGATTGTTGCCGTATCAAGCCCGATATCCCTGACATTGATAGGGTTTGGAGCCGGAGGCACCTGGTCTAACCCATCAGGAACATCCCTATCCCCCTTAGTTACCACCCCTACCAAATTAGACAGCAAAGATGCGCTTATTATCTCATAAGGAGCAACCGGCGGCATCGCGGCAGGATTACCGGGATGCATTTGGGTTATTATAAAGTCAACAAATATAAAATACCGCTCATTTTTATCCAAGCCGTCCAGTTTATAGGTAACATCAAAAGGCAGTAAGCCTGCCCCGCCAAATACTTGGCTGTTAAGATCGGGGAAGTCTATGCCTGTAATTGCTACTATCCCGCCATTTCTAAGGACATCCCTGGGTATTGGCGGGCCCGGTGTTCCTATATTCACCGGATTCCCTCTGATTTCCGAGAAAAAGAAGGTTGTTCCGTCAGGGGCGGGCTCCGGGTCAAATGTAGGCCCCGGCGGAGACGGGTCAGGGGCTCCGAACACAGTTATAGAAGGATGTACTAAAGCGCCGGTATTTTCATCTCTCACAGGATTTGCACTTATGCTTCCCATAAGAGCTTCATCCGAAGAGATATATAAATTCATCACAATATCAGGCCTTGGCTCACCTCCTGCTCCCGGCATTTGCGGAATACCAAGTCCATAGGACATCTCAATAAAATTTCTAAGCTGAGGCGCAGGCACTGTCCATGTAACTTGGAAAGAAACCTCGTCCACAGTATTTAAACCAGGATCATGAGTTGTAGTAGTCTCGTCATGGGCCCGCAAATTTTGCGGCGGCGGTACATTAGCCCTGTCAAATCCGTCAATAGTAATAGAAGTACGCTCCGAAGGCCCAACTCCCACCGGTATCATATCCAAAGGCGGCACAGGAGCAAAAGGCGGTGTAGGAGCAGATGTATTATCACTAAAATGGGTCGGCCTTACATTTAAAAAGTAAATCGCAGGGAACCCAAAGAAAAAGAAATTAGGCAATGGGTTCGGCGAACCTGGCGCCGGCCAAGGGGGTAAAATCGGTAATATTGCAGCCGGAGCATGGAAATGATAAGTGTCTATAAGGACTCTGGCGCTTGCAATATAATGCATCGCTCCCGGCATTGTATGAAAATTAATCCTGTTCGCATTGGGATTTTCAACAAGATTGGGAGGCACAAGCTCAATTCCGCCTACAGGGTGAACCATAGAAAAATCCACCGTAGCGTCTGAGGCATTGCGCTCTGTTTGTGTTCTCGGAAGCATATCTGTCGATGAAATCCTCACCCTAATCCAAACAAAAGGCCGCTCAAAATCCGGGTCGGGAGGACTCAAATCTATAGGCGCTAAGCTATGGTTAAATATATAATCAATATATAAAACTCTTTCATATCTGTCAGTAGGGTCTAGCGCATTATGAGGCCAGCCGTCAGTTAACGGGAACAGGAAAGGATCCCTCGGAGGCCATGCGTTTTCATCAAAAAATTCTCTCAGCTCTGCCACTGTGCCCATATCCCAATTAAGAACCATATCAACCGTACCGGATTCTCTTTCATGCCCCGAGGCTAAAACCCTCGGAGTATGAGAAAAATCGCTCACAAAGAAGAAGCTTGGGGTTTGTATAGCGGCTCTTCTGGGCGTAGGCCAAAATACCAGCACCTGAGAAGAAACAACATCGGGGCCTGCCACAGAGTTGTTAGCCGGGAAGGAGCCTCTTGTAAAATGTATCTGAAAATGCCTTGGCCCGCTTCTTACCGCATCACTTATGGGAAATATTAATCTGGTCTCATTTCCCAAAACCGACTGCCTGAAAATAATTTCAGGAATTTGCGGCGCAGGGAATAAGCGCTCCTGCACTAAATACTCACCAACAGCACCTCTGAAGGGTGTCAGTATTTCTATTGCATAGCCCCCTTGATAACTTATAATTCTGTAATGCAAAAATGTATAGGCATTGGTAATGGCATTGCTTCTTGCATAAGTTGTAGCAATATCCAAAGTTGCAAGGCCGATTGACGAACCGGTGGCGCTAAATAACACTCCGGGNAAAAACATATTTGTATTGGCCGGGTCTTCTACCAAAATTTCTATCCTGAATATATCATTGCCGCCGGCAGGAGGNGCCGGNAAATATTGCAGAGAACGGACAGCCTCGCGGCCGGGAAACCAAATATGCTGATTTATATCGGCGGCGCTGAATAACCTGTCNCCTAATACTCCGCCGCCAACAGGTGTAAAATCACCGAAAATATTNTCAATAATAATATGTATATCCGGCGGTATTGCTGAGGGCGGGCCGGTAAATTCCGATCTGAGCAATATATTAATAGGTATATTTTGCCCGGCTCTTGCAGGGGCATTCTCTAATTCGGGCCCCACAAACTGAGGCACAATAAATTCAAGCATAACCCCAAGCTCCTGTTCAGGGTCAGCAGGCCATACATCATTTACATAATCCCAAGTAGGCCCGCCGGGGGCAGACGGCCCTCCTCCCGGAGGCCAAAGGCCCGGAGGCGCGGGTGGCGCAGGTGGGTTAGGCGGGTCGCCAATGGGAAGCCTGTTTGCAGGCGCGCCTTCCCATCTGCGGTCAATCGGAATTGGGAACAGCCAATCCGGTAATACCGAACCGGGCGGCGGAGGCAAGGTTCTGTCATAATTAGCAAAAGGAACCGCTCTTACGGTACCGTTAGGGCCTGTTCCTACCAACCCCGTATTTACTATAACTACTAAAGAATGACGCTCTATAGTTCCCGTAATATCTATATGTCTTACTCTCATCTCATATAAATTACCGGGCAAGAAACCGTCGGTAGCAAAGCTAATCATACCATTTCTAAAATTTATATGTATTGTACGGCCGTCGTATTGAAAAGAAAAGCCGTTATTTACCCAAGTAGCGCCAAGGTCTGTTATTTCAAAGCGGGGAGGCGTTGTGTTAATAGTAGGCGGAAGAGGAATATCATGTTCGTTCAATACTCTGTATCCCGCTCCCATAGGCCTTCCCGGAGCATCTATATAATCCACAATATTCATCCATCCCTGCATTGGATGAAAAACCATATATGAAGTAGGAGCATGTATCAAATCCCATGTAGCGTCAAAAGGAGGTATGGGAATAATACCTGCGGGAGGCGCAAATACGCGGTATTCTATAGTAGCCATAGGGCCCGGCGTAATCTCTACCTCAAATTGCACAAATCTATTCGGACTTAGATAGTATTCAAGTATGTAAGTCCCCAAATTAATATTTGTCGGCACATTTTCATATACATTAAAGCTTGCAACTATCTGGTCGGAAGTGCGCGGAGCAGATAACTCCACCGGCGCCGAAGCGCCGCTTTGAAAGCCGAGGCCACGGTATACACCCATCCGTAAAACAGGCCAAAGGGGCAGCGCCGAAACCTCTCTCACATGCCCAAAAGGGACTGCATAACCAATTATCATTATAAAAACTAAAATTTTTGCAATAAGTCTGTTAAACAAAACTTTGTTCATTACAAGAGCCTCCTTGTTTGCTTTTCGATTGCCTTGTCAATTTATATCATATTGTTAATGCAGATGATTGTCAACGTATCATATTGTCAGTATTTTGTCGTAACAATTGAGAAGTTGCGGTTAAGTACTCATCAATAAATATATATCGGCAAATTTCCTTTGGAAAAACAGGTTTTCCGGATACTGTCGAAAAAACACGAAATATTTTTTAGTTATTGTGCCTCCTGCTCCCCCTCGTCATTGTTAAGCAAATTTCTCCAATCCAAATCGCCCCGCTCAAGGGCTAAAACCAAAGCCTCGGCAGTCGCAAGATTAGAGGCAATCGGAATATTATGAGTGTCACAAAGTCTAAAAATCGGATTAGCGTCCGTATTATACGGTTTTGACGAAAGAGGGTCTCTTAAAAATATTACAAGGTCAATCTTATTATAGGCTATCTGAGAGCCAAGCTGCTGCTCGCCTCCAAGATGACCTGAAAGAAATTTGTGCACAGAAAGATTTGTTGTTTCAAATATAAGCCTGCCTGTTGTTTCAGTGGCAAATAAATCATGCTTAGACAGAATATGCCTATAAGCAATACAAAAGTTTTCCATAAGCTTTTTCTTATTGTCATGGGCAATCAGCGCTATATTCATACAATCACTCCTCAAACAGCGAAAATGCTGATTTTTTTGGCTGTTCCATACTAACATTTATAACAAGACCAATTGCCGCCATATTAACCCACATGGAACTTCCGCCATATGATATAAAAGGAAGTACCATGCCCGTATTAGGCAGTATACCAATAGCAACCCCAACATTTACAAAGGTTTGGAAGGCTATCATAAAACCGACTCCGGCAGCAATAAGCTTTCCTGTCATACTTTCTGCTCTAAAAGATATATAAAGGCATTTAACAACAATGATAAAAAGCACGGCCAAAACAGTAATCCCGCCTATATAGCCAAGTTCTTCACCAATAACCGCAAAAATAAAATCATTATGACTGTGAGCCACATAATTAAGCTGATTAAGAGTTCCCTCATGCAATCCCTGTCCGTATAGCTGCCCTGAGCCTATGGCCCGTATAGACTGCGTAGTTTGCCTTATAGCATCCTGGGAAGCCAGCTCCGGCTGAAATAAAGGTATTATCCTATCAATTTGATATCTTTGCAATATGCCTAATTGCAAAAGCCTCGGCTCTTCCCTTAATATATCCAGTAAAAACATATAAGAGGCAGGTACCATAGCAATTATTCCGGGAATTATATATTTAAAGCTTAATCCTCCCACAAACAACACGGCAAGAGAAACAACAAGAATAACAACCGCAGCAGACAAAGAAGGCTGATTGTAAACCAAAATCACAGGTAAGGCTATAGAAGCCAAAATCATAGCCAAATACAGGGGTTTATTCATCTTGCCCTGGAGCCTGTCGATTAGCGCCGCCAGAAAGAGAATCATCAAAATCTTGGAAAACTCCGATGGCTGTATACCAACCCCGTCAATTACATCTACAGCTCTTACAACGCCGGTTGTAATCATAACCGTGCCAATTTGCTGCACCGCAAGCAAAAGCCCAATATTAACAACATAAGCTATAATATAAAATTTTGCAATAAATTTATAATCAATAAAAGCCGCAAGTAAAAGCAAAACAGCTCCGCTGGCTACCCATAACTGTTGATTTTCAAAAGCCAAGGGATTGCCCCCATGAGTTATACGGGTGGCCGAGCCTATTACAACTACCCCAAATATACTGAGCCCCAGTATAAGAACAAACATAAGATAGTCGAAGGAAGCCAATTTGCGCTTTAGCGTAGTCATAATTTCCATATGGTAGCCTCCTTGTAAAGCAATTGCCGCAAATAAGAACATAAACCACCCTTCAAAGCACAACTAAAGCGTCAGTGTTGGCGCTTCTTCATGCTTTTAATAGGAATATTGGCATAAAGAGCAGGCGAAGACTCTCCGTCCTTACCTGTGCTTCCCGGAGTAATTTGAATATCAAGGCCTTCCTCATCAATCTCCATATAAGTACTTATAACCTTGATAATATCGTTTTTTAACATTTCCAAAAAATTAGTGGAGCAATTGGCTCTGTCGTGTACCAACACAAGCTTCAATCTGTCTTTAGCTATATTTTTAGATTTTTCTTTCTTATTAAAAAAACCGAAAATATCCATAAAATCACTCACCCTTAATGGTATGTATTGGAAGTTGTCTTTGGCTTAGCTTCCGAAAACCTTCTTCATTTTAGCAAAAAATCCTTTTTTCTCATCCAAATCCATAAAAGGCACATCCTCGCCCATAATACGCTTTGCAATATCTCTGTAGGCCATGCCCGCCTTTGAAGCTTGATCGGTAACTGCAGGCTCCCCACGGTTTGTGGATACTACTATACTTTCATCATCGGGTACCACGCCTATTATCTCAATTGCCAAAATTTCCGTAACATCCTCAATAGCCATCATATCGCCTTTTTTAACCATTTCAACACGAACACGGTTTAATATAAGCTCCGGGTTTCTAAGGTCGTTAGCCTCCAGCAGCCCTATAATACGATCCGCATCCCTTACTGCGGAAATATCAGGCGTAGTAACAACCAAAGCCCTGTCCGCACCTGATATAGCGTTTTTAAACCCCTGTTCAATACCGGCCGGACAATCTATTACTACATAATCAAATTCATCTTTCAACATTTTGCAAAGCCCCTGCATCTGCTCAGGAGAAACCGCGTCCTTATCTCTGGTTTGTGCCGCCGGCAATAAAAACAGATTGGAATAACGCTTGTCTTTAATCAAGGCTTGCTTAAGGCGGCAATTACCTTCAATAACATCTACAAGGTCATAAACAATCCGATTTTCAAGGCCCATAACCACATCCAAATTCCTAAGGCCGATATCAGCATCTACAAGAGCAACCTTTTTATCCAATAAGGCCAATGCAGCGCCTAAATTGGCGGTGGTAGTGGTTTTCCCCACGCCCCCTTTGCCGCTGGTTACTACAATTACTACACCCATTTATTAAATCCTCCTTAGTAGTCTTAACCGCTAAATAGGTTTACTACGCTAAAACCATACACTTCTCTTTTAATTACAGCAGCGGCTCAATACAAATCTTCTCATTCCTGATATAAGCATATGACGGGACTACAAGCCCTTCCTTCATTTGCTTTTCTACCTCTTGCGCCACAATAGTTATCATATTGGCAATTCTAATCTGAACAGGTAAAAGAGCAAGAGCCGCCACAAAAGCATCTGCGTTGCCGTAAGCGCCGGCATGAGCCAAGCCTTTCAATACACCAAGAACAACTATATTCCCTCCGGCCGTAATTTCTCCGCCCGGATTTACATCGCCTATTATTATAACGCTTCCTTGAGTTTCAATTTTCATTCCCGAGCGCAAAGAACCCTTATGGAAAACAGCATTGTCCATTTTTTTTGTGGAGCCGATATTAAAAACATTTTCCATACCCGGCTTATTTATAATATTTGATGCATTGCCTGATGCGGCTTTATCCCCGGCTTTTTCCTCTTTTTCCTCAGCCACATATACCTTAAGGCTTGTTTCGCTTTCAATTATATCTACTAAAACAGCCTCTTCCTTAAAGGTCAAGCTGCGCCCGCGAAAAACAACGGAGGCGCTTAAATCTCCGAAAAATTTACTTGCATCCTTAGCCTTAAGAACCAGAGAAGCCTTAATTTCATTGAAATCAGCCTCATCGTCAAGCATTACTATTATATTGTCTTTTGTGGCTTTGAAATAGACTTTATTGGCCTTGTCCATTTTAAGTCTCCTTTATCACTGCATACTAAAAGTATTGACAGGTGAAGGTTTCTCTATTTCCGAGTCAAGTTTAAAATAAGCTTCCAAAATCCTTCTGGCAAGAACCGTAGCCGGAGAAGGCATAGTCCCTGCATCACTAAAAGGAATCATAACATAAATAGCTATTTCAGGATTGTCGAAAGGTGCGAAAGCCGCAAAAGTTGTATGATCGGGGCTTCCTCCTATACCATGTTCGGCCGTACCTGTTTTACCTCCTATCGGAATAGGAAATCCCGCAAATATATTCCTCGCGGTTCCCCTTGGCCCTATTATGGTATCGCGCATTCCCGCATGTATTAAATCCCATGTTCTGTCGGATATTTCACTGCCTATAGATGAACGGACAGGCACACGCTCCAAAACTTCATTGTCGGTAACTATACGGCTAAGTAAGCTAAAGTTAGTCCGCTCGCCTCTGGTGGCTATAATGGCTGTATATCTGGCCATTACCGCGGGAGTGTAATTGCTGAACCCTTGGCCTATAACAGCATGAGTCGTATTTCCATCCAGCCAATTAGGGTTTTCCCGTAAATTCCCCGAAAACAAATGATATTTAAGCTCGGGAGAGGCCATATTAAGAGGGGATTTACCTCTGACTCTGGTTGCCTCACCTATTTCAACCCCTGTAGGCTCGTCAAAGGTCAGAAGAGACATAAATCTGTTAAGCTGACCTATAGAGTGTAATGTATTATTATTGCTTGCATTCCCCAACCGGTAAAATGTGTCAAAGAAGAAATAATTGCAGCTTCCTCCGATAGCTCCCACAACATCAACATGGCCGCAGCCAAATCTGTTCCAGCAGCGAGAGTAAGGCCTTCCCGCTCTGGTGAAAACAACACCGTCATGAACTGTTGTATTTGCATTTATTATTCCGCTCTCAAGGCCCGCAATAGCCGAAGCCATTTTAAAACTTGACCCCGGGGGCTGCCTCTCTGAAAAAGGACGGTTCATCATCGGTGAGGTTGGGTCATTATTAAGCCTCGGAAAAACCTCATTGGTATTATTCATAAACGCATTAGTATCAAATGACGGGTAAGAAACCGCCGCCAATATACCCCCGCTCCTGACATCCACAACTACTAAAGACGCGGTGGCCGGGTCAATATTTGTCATAGCCGGAGTAATTTCTCCCTCTGTAAGCTTATCAACAAGTACTTGGGTAGGGGTTATCCAGCCGTTTCTTATGCGCTCTGCATAATAGCTGCTGCCGGTTATAATCCCCTGCTCCCATAAAACTAACAAAATGGTGGAAAGGGCAATATCCCCNTCCTCTATCCCCTGTGCTATTATTCTGTTAACTTCAAGGCGACTTTCNTTATTCGCTACCGANGCATAAGGGTTTTCCCTCATAACATAAGCATATACACTAAAGCTTGCCGANCCGGGCTCCGACTCAAATATATCTCTTGGAGAAATATTNTTTGCCGCAACTAAAGATGCAAGCACCTCTCTTGCGGTAACAGATTGAACATCCTGGGCAGTGCTTGTAAGGCGGCCTATTATAATTTCTGTCAATATTTCCCGGGTCAGATGATAGCTTTGCCTTTGAAGCGCCGCGTCCACACTGAGGAATATATTATCACCTTGGCGCGGCTCAATACGGCTGTCTGCCACATCGGATACTCTTCTGCCCCAAGGGTCTATTGTAACCGTAAGAGAGCCGTCAGTACCTCTTAAGTTTGATTCAAAAGCAAGCTCTATCCCTGTTTTGCCTATTATATCATTAGGGGAGTAGCCCAAATGAGCCATCCTGTCAAGCTCTACATCGTTAATACGCCCTACATACCCCACTATATGAGCCAAATACCTTCCTTCGGGGTAATAGCGCATGGCGTTTTTTTGTATATCAAGGCTTCTGAACCTCTCCGGGTCTTCCATAATACGGGTTACTGTCTCCAAGCTCACATTCTGAGCAAGCTCAATAGGCTGAAATCCTTGGAAGCGTACTAAAAACATCCTTGAGCGGATTGAGATTATATCCCTTGCTTCTTTATTTGAAAGCTCTTCGGGTATGCGCCATCTGGTTCTGAGGATATTAAAAGCTTCATCGGCAGTCATCTGAACAGCAAGTTCATCAATTCGAGCTGTGTCTGTCCTAATATCCAACCCTCTTCGCTCTACAAGGTCCATCCCTCTGTGGCCAACCCAATTTCTCTGTCTTGTTAAATACGGGTCATTTTGAAAGGTAAACTCAAAAGGCTCCGATACAGAAATGGGCAAATCATCTATATAGGACTCACCGTTACTTTCAAGAAGTCGTACAAGCTCAAGTATAACCTCATTAAGCTCTTCAATGGGCATAAGGATACTTGGGTTAATAGTAACCGAATAGGCAAATTTATTAACCGCAAGAGGCCTTCCGAAACGGTCATATATATTGCCTCTCTGAGCGCTGAGGCTTATTTCCCTGGCAATATTTGTAGATAAAAGCTCAAGATGACGCTCACCCTCTATTATTTGCAAGCTAAAAAGCTCTACTGTTAAAATATAAAACATAATGCAAACAAATATAAAAAGTATCAGAAGCCTGTTTGTAAAAAAGGCTATGGTATTTGCAAGTATTTTTTTAGCCATTTAATAAAACCTCCTTCCGGCACGCTCTTTATTCTCTAAAAATTTATTCAAACTGTAAATTATACGATATACGGGAAAGGCCAAAAAAGCATTGTATGAAAGGGATGGAAGTATTATACGCTGAATATAATACAGCATGTCCAGCCGCCCTCTAAAAAGAAAAGTTGCTATAAAAATCCCAAACTCATAAAAAGCTGTGGCTCCCGCTGCCAAAAATATAGGCAGAAGATAATTTTCACGGTAAAAATCCTTAAAAGGTTTGCCGCAAACAGCTCCTATACACATATATAAAAGAGCGTTAAGCCCAATTGCCCATCCAAATACAATATCTTGCAAAAGCCCTGCAAAAAAGCCGGTTACAGCCCCTTCCACATCAGAGCGTAAAAGTGCAACAGAAACCACTATAATAAGGGTGGTATTAGGCCTTATGCCAAAAAACTCCACATATCCAAAAACCGTTGATTGAAGGATGAAGCTTATAAAAATCATTAGAGAAGTTGCTAATATTCTCATGAGGAAACCTTTCACAACCGCTAAAGAGTTGTTTCTCACCGAAATGCAATGTCAACTTCGCCTCCTTTGCATTTTACGCGAGTTTTACTTTAGGCAATGTTAAACCCTGTTTTCGAACAGTCAATCCTGTTCTTCTTCATTTTCATAATCGTCAATATCCTCATCACCGTAATATACAGGCAAAAGCGGTGAGTCTAGGGAATTTGTAACCACTTTAACTACCGAAAGCTGCCGGAAGTCCACTACAGGCTGTATAATAGCGTGCTTTGTAAGGCCGCCGGGGTCCATATGTATCTCTCTGACATGGCCTATGGCTATGCCGTGAGGGTATATTTCACCCAAGGTAGAGGTTATAATCTCGTCATTTTCAAGTATATCCGCATCAGCATCAATATTTTCCATACGCACAAAACCTTGCTCCCACAAACGTATATCCCCTCTTACAAATCCAATCTCACCCGTGCGCCTTATTTGAGAGCTGACAGCGCTCGTATCATCAATAATGGGAGCTACAACAGCGCTTCTTGTATAAGCTCTTTGAATGCGCCCTACAAGCCCCCCGTCGGCTACTACCACCATATTTTCCGAAATACCGCTGCTTGTGCCTCTGTTTATAAGAAAGTTACTGCTCCAATTATTAAAATCCGAAGCTATTATATAAGCAAACTCCAGCTCAAGAGCCGGATACATTGACATCAACCCAATTTGAGTCGTTATCCTTTCATTTTCCCGCTCAAGCATTTCCAAGCGGGCCAGCTCCAGCCGCATCCTTTGGTTTTCTTCCAAAAGCCTTTGATTTGTCCGCTCAAGCTCATGCATATTTGAGACAAAGTCAATCTGCCCCTCCAGCCAGCTGGTTATACTTGTAACCCCGTCTTGAGACGGCGCTATTACAAACAGCAGCATATTTTCAAAAAATGTAGGCCGCCTGAAATTAAGGGTAATTACGCTCATAGTTATACAAAGCAGCACCGCAAGGGCAAATATTGTCTTTTTCCTTTTATTGAAAGTATTCATTCTTTATTCCTCAAAAAATCCGCAAGTATAAGATTTTAGCATCGCAGCCGAAGCGCTAAAGGCGGTTAAATCCGTTATAATCTGTGATATAGTGATTTCAGTCAAAAACGGACTGAAATCACATTCACTCTCTCAGCGAGACAAAGCTACGCTTTATCTCGCTGAGGGGCGTTCACCGGGCTTGAAAATTATTTCCGTCAAGCCGGATAATTTTCAAGCCCGACTCACTATAATACTACACATTAAGCTTCTTAGGCGTTACAAGAACGCTCTTTAGAGCCTCCAAATGTTCAAGTACAAGTCCTGTACCGATAGCCACGCAATTTAAAGGCTGATCCGCCACATGAACAGGTATACCGGTTTCATAGGATATAAGCTTATCCAAACCCGATAAAAGAGCGCCGCCCCCTGTAAGCATTATGCCCGATTCCATAACATCAGAGGCAAGCTCAGGCGGAGTTTTTTCAAGGGTAAATTTAATGGCGTCTATTATAGACATAACA
>JGI20163J15578_10000497_pt1 | contig 16337 bp, 13 predicted proteins | sample TergutCu122P1_FD_15578 | JGI IMG/M metagenome (IMG submission 15578)
AGAGGTATGGAATACTGCGTGCAACATTCGCCAAAATGGAGATGCAACATTCGCCATTTTTACTGTGCAACATTCGCCATTTTTATTATGCAACAAATAATTAGAGTCTCTCGAAAACAGAATTGCAAAAGATGATGTAATTAATTTAAACAGTTTGATTAGTGAAATCGTGAATTCTTTATATATGAAAATTGTACAAAAGGAAGCTACTATTTCCATTGATAGTCGGGTCGATATGACGATTAAACAAAATGAGGAAAAACTGAGACAGGTTTTGTTGATTTTGCTTGATAATGCCATAAAGTATGTGGATTATAAGGGCTTGATAAGCGTTGTTATTATACCACTAGAAGGGCATGTGATGATAAAGGTAACGAACAGTGGAGCTGAAATTTCTAGTGAGGATTTGTCTCGTATTTTTGAACGATTTTATCGTGGTACAAAAGCAAAAAAAGGAAACGAGGGACATGGGCTGGGACTCGCAATAGCAAAGGAAATCGTCCAGCTATTAGGAGGACAGATTTTCGCTGAAAGTGTAGTTGATGAGATAGCTACTTTTGGCTTTGTTTTGCCAATAAATGAGCAGAGTAATCATACAAAATAATCAAAATTGATGGTTGTCCTGAATCATGCATTAGTGACAATAATTTAATTTACTTTGCAATACGAATATCATTAATAAACGTAAAGAATAGAACCCACTTAAGGTATACTCCCTCGCCTACTAGGGTTCTTTTTTATGGAACAAAATAAACAAATCTACCCTGATGAGCGGGAAGAAGACAAAGAGAAGAGTATTATATTAAGGTGCGTTATTTGCAACGACAACTAAAACAAAATCAGCGTCTTTTCGATGAGATTCCGGCAGATATATGGGCGGACATGGAAAGACGAGTAAAACAAGATAGAGAAAGGACAAGATAACCGATGAATGATTATATTAAAAAAGTAAATATTAAAGAGTTAGAGGAATTTCCCAACAATCCATTTAAACTACGAGAGGATGAAATGCTAAGAAGTAGTATTCGGCACAACGGTGTGATTTATCCGATATTGGTACGCCCAAAAGATACTGGTGGCTATGAAATAATCGCTGGTCGTAGAAGGGTTGAGGAATGTAAAAGGGTGGGAATAGAAGATATTCCTGCCTTTATTCGTGAAATGGACTATGAAACAGCAGTGATTACACTAATTGATTCTAACATCCACCGGGAGCAGATACTACCATCAGAGAAGGCTTTTGCATATAAGCTGAAGCTAGAGGCTATCCGTTCCCAAGGGCAACGAAACGACCTTACCTCTCGACAAGTTGTCGAGAAGTTGACCAGTGCCGATACGGTTGGGCTAACACTAAAAGAGAGTGGCAGAAACGTGCAACGGTATATCAGATTAACAGAACTTATTCCACCGGTATTAGAGATGGTGGACGAGGGGAAAATCGCCATATCTCCGGCATATGAATTATCCTTTTTACTACCAGAAGAACAGCAAGAACTACTTGACTGTATGGAGGCAGAGGATAGAACGCCCTCATTATCTCAAAGCCAACGCTTGAAACATTTGTCCTTAGATGGTATTCTATCCGCCGACAAAATCCATGAGATTATGCGAGAGGATAAGCCCAACCAAAAGGAACAAGTAAAGTTTCAGACGGAGAAGATACAGAAGTTTTTCCCTAGAAACTATACAGCAGACCAGATGGAACAGGTGATACTAAAGCTTCTTGCCGATTGGCAAAGAAGGCGAGAACGAGATAGGGGCGCTCGTTGACAGGAGTGTTTTGCTACGAATCTAAATGATATGTAGTGATTTTTAGTAAAAGTACGAGGAACTATAAAGTTATAGCACAAGGAAAAATGCATGAAAGGATAGAAGTAAAAGAAATGACAAAAATAGAAGTAAAACAGATGGCAAGAACAGATAAAAGTAATATGGCAGAAAGGAAAGCGGTCAATAAAAAAGCAAATAGAGATAAAGTTAAAATAGTAATCCACCCAGAATTTATCGGTCAAAAGCGACTGCCCGAAGTAATACTGCCGGTGATTTTTGATGAGTTTAAAAAACAAACCCAATACAATCCGCACCGTAGACAATATTTCCCTCATGAAATAGACTGTACGCAAGAAACGGTATCACCGGTAGAGCAAAGGAGAACAGTGAAATGAGTAAAGAAAGAAAAATGTATAAGGTGGCTATTTACGCCAGGTTGTCTAAGGATGATGGCTCTGATAATGAAAGTGAAAGTATCATCTCCCAAAAGGCAATGGTGGTAGATTATGTGAAGCAAAGGGGATGGCATGTGGTAGAAATCTATGTTGATGATGGGTATTCCGGTACTAACTTCAATCGCCCCGCATTCCAGCGTATGCTAGAGGATATCAAAGCGGAAAAGATTGATTGCTTGGTTTATCATTGTGGAACCTATACCCGGTATGGAACTCAAAGCTGTACCTCCCACAAGATAGAGGCACGTGACCTCATCAATGCAGTCCTAGCGGATATCAACCGCTATGCTATTCTTGCATTGCAGGATGAAAATGCAGTGAAGCAGTTGCAGAAACGATTAAATACGATGGAAAAATCGGAAGAAAAGGCATATACTCGTGAAAAGAATAAGTTAACGAAGCGATTAAATGAGTTGGATAGACTGTTTTCCGCCCTGTATGAAGATAAGGTTATGGAGAGGGTTTTAGAGCGGAATTATAGCCTTATGGCAGATAAGTACACCAATGAACAAGCAACAATAGAAAGCCGACTACAGGACATTGAGGGAGAATTACAGACTGTCGGAAACAATCGCCAAGGAATTACGGATTTTCTTAGTCTCATGACCAACTATAAAGGCATTAGCGAGTTAACCAGCACCATTGTGAATACATTGATTGATAAGATTGTTATTTCGGAAAGTAAAGCTAACGATAGTGGGGAATTAGAACAGGAAGTGAGGATTTATTACAAATTTGTGGGCTCTATCCACGAGTTGCAGGTGATACCAACCTCAAGGTACTGTGTACTACCCGAAAAAGAATGCATAGTGTGCGGGAAACTATTCATTCCGGGGTCATCTGTTGCAAGGTTTTGTTCGGAAGGATGCAAAGGGCAGAGATAACGAAGAAAACAGTTGATTAACGCGCATACCTACGTAAAATACCAATGTATTGCCGTGAATAGCTTCCTTTTTTATTAACTGTCCGCATCCCCGTCCCGCTGATGAGGGTCATTGTGAACAGTCATGTTAGAGTACTATGTTTAAAATGGAGTTTCCCTTTGCAAAACAGCTCCCTATGCGGTAGAATAAGAGAAACTGACGTTACCGGATAGAAATTCCATATAAAATCGAAATCCCATATAAAATCGAAGCAAAAGCAGGAGGCTTTACCATGTATTTATACGATGTGCCGGAAAACAAAAAAGTTCGGGTTATTATTGACACCGACGCAAAAAATGAAGCAGATGATCAGTTCGCGATTGTGCAAGCTTTACTGACCCCGCAATTCATCATCAAGGGGATTATCGGAACTCATTTTGGTACTCGTCGCACTAAGCGGTCGATGGAAGAAAGCTACGAGGAATGTGTGAAGGTTCTTGAATTGATGGATTTGAGCGGCAAGGTAGAGGTGCTAAGAAGCTCGGTAAGTGCCGTGAAAAGCGAAACTGATTATGAGTTTACCGAAGGGGCGGCCAGAATTGTCGCAGAAGCCTTATCAGAGGACTCGACGCCACTATTTGTGGTGTTCTTAGGCCCGATAACCAACCTTGCTTGTGCTTATTTGCGCCATCCGGAGATTGCCGGGAAGCTGAAAGCGATTTGGATTGGTGGGGGTGTCTATCCGGAAGGTGGGGAAGAATTTAATCTGAGCAATGACATTGTGGCGGCAAATATTATAATGAAATCAGATATTGAACTATGGCAGGTGCCCAAAAATGTCTATCGAATGATGAGAGTGAGTCTCGCCGAGTTACAAGACAGGGTGTACCCATATGGGAAAATTGGCAAATATCTATTCGAACAAATGGTAGAGTTTAATACTCGTATCGCCTCTTTGCACAGCGGTCCATGGCCATTAGGTGAGATGTGGCACTTAGGAGACAATCCGGTAAATGGCCTGATGATGGACGAGCACGAGGGTTGTTACACGATGAGAGAGGCCCCTTTTATTGATGAAAAGATGAGATACCATTTCGACGGAAAAGGAAGGCAGATAAGAGTGTATCATGATATTGATCATCGTTTTATCTTAGAGGATATGTTTGCGAAGATCAAAATAAACTATAATGAAAATGAATAAAGCGCAACCTAATGCTTAGTGGCCCAATGGGTAGTGGATGGTTTCACTTAGGAGAAGGCGAAGGCTTCACACTCGTTTTATCTTACCCCAAACCCTTTTGTTTTTACCATATCGAAAGAACGCCGCAAAGCGAACAAAAACAAGGGTGTGGCGGAAAAATCCAAACTCAAGGATACATAAGAAAAGGGTTTTTAGCATGTCAATGGAGGATATCTTAAGTTTCTGGATGTACATATGTTGGGAAAAGGAGGCGAGGCTTAAAGCGCCGCCATATAAAGCATATAGGGAAAAGAACAAAACCATCGCGCCGACGTCCAGCAATCCAAAATAGGCGGCCAAGATAACGGTGAAAATCCCAAACACCTCAATAAACGGCGCAACCAGTTCGTAAAACAAGTAGTATAAAAAGGAGAAGAAACTTACCAAGCCGAAGTTGTGGTTAAGCATGATTCGTCGGTGGATATGCATGGATTGGAACAGACCCAAATGCCAGCGGCGACGCTGTGCCCTTAAATCTTTAAGGGACATCGGAACTTGCGTCATACAAATGGCTTCGGGCTGGTAACGCATCCGATATTTAATATTATTGTTGCGGCAGAAACCGTGTAGCTTAAGAACCAGCTCCATATCCTCACCTAAGCAGTTAGGGCTATAGCCACCGGTAGCAACAACCATGGATTTATTAAATAAACCAAACGCTCCGGAGATAATCAAATTGCCGTTAAAGCTATCCATTAAAATGCGACTACTAAGGAAAGATCTGGCATATTCTACGACCTGTAGGCTAACGATTAGATTAGCGGGAAAGCGAAACCTTAAAGCGTTACTATCGTCGATTAAAACGCATTGGGAGATGAGCAACATACCCCCAACCGACACCACGGTATTGTCTTCTATTATTGGTTGGATGATTTTTTTCAATGAATCTCTTAGCAGTTTAGAATCGGCATCCATACAAATGAAATACGGATAATTGCAGGCATTAATCCCCATATTTAATGCGTCACCTTTGCCACCGTTCTTTTTTCGAATAAGCGTAATGGTGATTCCATTTACTACTTTTTCGTATAGCTTATCTTGCGGTTGACATTGTAACTTGTGTTCAATAGTGCGGGTAGTAGGCTCCATGCCAAAGGCGTCAATTAACCTTTGGGAGGTTTTATCGGTAGAACCGTCGTCGATTACAACAATCTCATAGGGGTGATAGTCAATTGCCAAAAGCGATTTTATGCTGCTTATAATGGTAATTTCTTCGTTGTAGGCCGGCACGAGAATGGAAATAGGGAAATGGCGATATTCAAGATCTTTTTTTATCCTCAAGATCCGATCATGTTGATACAATTTGTATGCCCCAATGGCAATCGCAAGATAAGAAAATATTGCATAAAGCAACAAATAGGCAATGAAAAAAAGGCTGGCGAAATACAGGAGTTGACTTGTAAACATTATCATGTCGCTACCTTGCCCCCTTTGTCTTTTTCTTTGGTTTTTGCTTTCGTTTTTTCTTTTGTTGACTAACTTCCGATGGAGAAGATGCTTTTGTTTCGGCGGCAAACTCTTCAATAGAAACTAAGATATTGTTATTCCATTGTTGGCTATTGCTATACACATAACCTTGGTTATGCCCATAACCACGGCTATGTCGATAGCCACGGTTATGTCCATAACCACGGTTACGCCCGTAACCGTGTAGTAAGGTTATAAGAACATCTTTATTGCCTGTAAAAGCGGATAATTCATTTGCGATTAATTTATGATGTACAAAAAAAGACTTATCATTAATAGATTGAAGCAAATTAACTACTCCCCGAGCATTACCAATTTTGCACAGTGCTTTTAAAACACTTATCAGACAATTGGTATCGGGGGTATCGATGTAAGAAATTAGTATATCTATAATGGGAGAGTAGCTAGAGCCGGTTAATTCAGGAAATGAGCAAACAAAATCGGCATAGTAAGCACGCCGGACATAGTCCTTTTGACCGTATATGTTTGCCAGCTTCTCAAAAACATCATGTTTATCATCGATATAGTAGGCATATGCCTTTGGGATTTCGCTTTTTAAATGGTGAAGGGCGTGCGAATAAGCAAAAAAGCTATCCGTATCGGTTAATTTTCTCAACAAAATCTGCTCATGCTTTGCGGGGGCAATGGGGGTTTTGCCGGTCTGCTTAATAATTATATTTAGCCATTTTTCATATTTTTTGTGGTCAGATTTACTTTTATGACTACTGTAATGGATAATTGCAAAATTAAGAATCATGAGGAAGATACAAGCAATCATAAACATAGTTATAACGACGTATACTCTTAAATCGGTAATCATGTCAATCTCCATTATTGCGCTGTTTGCATCCACCTACGAAGACCCCAACAAAAAAGCTCTGCTTTTTTGAAATAACAACGCAAAGCGTTGTCTATTCACACTAGCCTTCATGGCATCCACATACGAATGCCCCAAATAAGCCATGAAAGTGCCAACGCAAAGCGTTGTCTATTCACACGTTCGTCCCCATGCTTCTTTGATAATAAAATAAGATTGTTTTAATCGTTCATGGAATTCCACCTGATTATCCCACCCGTTAAGTGGTATCGGCGACATCAAAATCATGCCGGCATCACCCGCCCGCAATCCGATATGGATGTATTCTACGGCCAGTCCTTCCACGCCAAAGCGATCAAAAAAATCGTCATGTACCTGCATTAATGAAGGGTCAAAAAAATTCAGTAGCATCCACGGCAAACGTATTTCCACCAGATTATCACCAAAATAGAAATCGGCTAAAGAGTTGAAGTAGGGGGAGGCGGGGTCACCGATGCCATGAGTAAGGGCCCCGGCCTCCCAAGAGCGTAACCGCCGCATTTCTCGCCCTTCGTTTCTAAGAGAAGCAAAAAGGGGAGTGGGAAGAATAACAGGGTTCGGCAATGCCAGGGTAATTGGTACAAACCCGGAATCCCATCTAGGCGGTACCGCAGAGAATGGGTTTGTCCCGGTCTTTTCCTCGTAGAATCGGTTATAGGTGGCATGGTAGCGCCGACTGACCATCATGTGACTGTTATCTTTTCCGGATAGGATAATTAAAAAATCTGACGGCCGGGCAAACTGTAGGTCATAAAAACTGTAATTTCCCGATTGCGGCGTCACATCAATTGGCAGATAAAGGGTGTTTTGTGGGTTTACCCCATCGCCGCGGATCAACAAATATAAACCTTGCGTAGTATACTGGGCATAGATGTTTATCCCATCGTGGCTATGAACCAGGTGAGCTTGGTCCCATTCGTCGGCAACGCCGTCAATTAAAACCGGGCGGGCATACATTCCCGGTTCAAAGGCCATTAGCCCATACCCTTGAGCAGCCGATTGCAGATTGTGCCAATATTGGTATCGCCACGGATTTGACGAAAAGGCGGAGTTCCAAGTTCGTCGCTCCCAAGTGTCTTGCCAGGTCGAAATGAAGCTTCCCGTCCAGCCCCTTTCCGCCAATTGGGTAACGGCGGTGACCAAATTTTCCCCTTGCTGCGCCTCGTTAAGCGGGGGCGCATCGGTTCTTACTTGGACACGGCTAGATGAAAAGCCAAAACCTGTTGCCATCACCGGCATGGTATGGTGCCTAGCCAGCAAATCCAAATATCCGTTAAAGATGCAATCATGGTCTAAGTAGTTTAAAATGGGAGTAAGAGCCAGTCGCTGTTGTATGGTAAGGTATTCATGAAAATCAGCGGTAAGATAATAAAGTCGATAAGCGGCAAATGTTCCGGCTTTCATATCTTCGGTGGGGATGATGTTTTCATGGTCCAATTGCACGTATTTTCTTAACTGGGTAGCATAAGCCCACGCATATTCCAAGAAATCAACCGTCGGGCCGGCAATGAAACCGATCGGTCGTTGAATCCGGTATCTTCTTGTTTGATGAGAAACCGCATATTCCATTACCTGAGCAAGCATTACCTCAAATCGGGAAGCTTCTTTGGAAGTGGCGAAAAATTGGCCCTTAAAGCTGTCCGGTAAGGTCAAGTCAAGATTCATATATGCGATTGCGTCCGGATCAAACTCTGTGCCTACCACAAAACCAATTAGCCACCGGGAGATGTCTTGCAAAAAGACCTTGATGCCGCCTTCGTAGAAAAGATGAATCCTTCGCCCGTGGATAATATCGATGGCTCTTCTAAGTTCAAAGGTAAGTTCACGATAAGTTGAGCCATGGACACCCTGCAAGATAAGTAAAGGTCGCTCATTGCCGGTATTAAAGCGGTACAGCGCATTATAGAAATCAGGGTCCATAATGGTAGTTACGTAGAGCGCATTGGCCCCCATCGCATCGATATAGCCAAACCAACGCAAGTAATCATCAATGCCGGCACCAAAATCCCAAGTCCGTTTGCCCGGGATAGCGGGACTAATCTCGACGCCGCGAAACACTAAGGGTTGGTACAATCCATCGGTATCCGGCGATACTATCGAGGTTCCTTCGGCGCGAAAAGTAGTAGATATCGGGGCATTAGGTCGAAGATTTATAAATAAGCCTCTGGAAAAGTAAGCATAAAACACGCCAAAGGCTAGAAACATTACAATGAATACTCCGATGATATATTTTAACATCGCTATACCTCACTTATTGCAACACCCACGGAGCGTGCCGGGAAGGGTGGCTAAACTGACGTAAAGATTCGATGTTGTTATCCAACCAGCGTCCGCGCGCTATCATGTACTCACGTTTCCAAGCAAAAGCTTCCTCAAAACTTGCCGGATTTACATCAAAAATGGTTAAACCGGCGGCATTCTGCTCTTCACTTAATCGACGAATCCCACCGCCTACCAATGTAGGGTTAAAGCTGTATCCCCACACCTCAAATTGATAATTACGACAAATGGCACTACCTAACCACGCTTCGACATCTTCCATGTATTGGACAAGCCGCTCTTCGGCCAGTATGCCTCGGCGCAATTCCTGCCAGCGGTGGATGACTCGTTCGGTAAAATAAGGGCACATAAACAATCGGTCAAACCAACCCCGGTCAGCTAAAACAAATCCTCTCACCGGCATAGTCCGGAAAAAGTTATCCATAACGTTATTGAAATCCCAAACCGGACCGGCCACAAGTTTGCCCCGGACATCTTTGTGAAAATAAGTTGAATTTGACCACAAATCATTATTAAGAATAAATTCATTGATAATGAAGAAATTGACGAAAGAATCCACATCAATATATTGTTCATATATCCGTGGGTACCATATCATCTCTTGTGAATAAAGCAGTCGCTCCACCGTACTTATGCTTCTTTTAATATAATTCTGGACACAATCGCTTTGGTTGGAACGTCGGGGATATAAAATTTCTGTGGGGTGTCGCTCGTTACGAAAGGTTACCGTAGAAAAGGTGTAGACCTGACGGTCAAAACTGCGAGTCCGGTCGAGCCGTACTAAATAACTGGTTGCCGGCATGCCTTGCCGATAACGAGTCAGGTTGAGTCTGTTCGGGTCTATCCGGATAGTTTCCATGAGTACATATACCCCTTGATATTCCCCATTTACGATTAACTCGAAGAACTGCGTGTTGGAAACAAAGTGTCCCGTCCCCATAACTTCGGCAGCAATATTCATCCACATATAATTGCGCATTAAAGTTTTGTCAAGAAAGGGACCGTGCAGTGCCCACTCGAAATGGGGAGACATACCTAACAAAGGCAGGTAGTTATCTTCGCCATTCGGATGGATTAAACGAATCCGGTAGTTTGGTTTATCGAATCGGCGAGACGAGTTGCCCCGAATCCGAATCATTGCCAAAGATTCGTGAACGGGGGTATCATTAACATGATTCCACTCATTTTGCCCATCAATAACAATTACCGAAGCCTCTGCTTGAGTTTCGCCGTCCTCGGTGGTTTCGAATACGCGAAAGCTCATCTCCCGGACACGATTTAGGTTAAGCGAGATTGGCACCCGGTAGTCATATATAGGTCTTCCCGGTATTATCAAGCCGCCGGTGTCGATAATCATAATTGGCAGATGGGTACACAACTCGTCGCCGGTGCAGCGCAAACACAGACCCAAATCAGCCTCACCGGGTCGTTCAAGGTGTTGGTGGAATCGCTGAACTTCGGTAGATGCTTCGAGATACATAAATCCCATCAAAACCAGTGCAAGAACAAAAAAACCACCGATATAATGCACAACACTACGTCTCATATCCTCACCCACTTATTTCGTCATTTTGCGTCACCGAGAAAAGCAAAGCTTTTGGAGGTGTCCTCCTGAACAGTTACATTTAAAGTAACAATATTCGCATATCATTACCCACTTATTTCATCATTTTGCGTAACAATGTTTACATATTCCACGCCCTTTTTTTCATATAATAACTGCGTGATGCCTTTTTCGCCTTTGTTTGTAAGATTGTAAGTAGTGCGACTCATCTCAAAAATAAATTCTACACTATCGGCGGTAGTATTTTTGACACGCAGCATCGGCTTCATCTCAAAATGCTGAAAAACAAGACCTTCGATATCTTTCTCCAACTTCCTTTTAGCTCTTATTACAAGTAGAATACGGTTTTCATTGTGGACTCTCCCCATAAAGAGCAGTACGACAAAAACGGCAGCACTGCCGATAATGGCGGTCCAAAAATCAGCCACACCGGTACATAGCCCAACGATTACCGCCCAAAAGATGTAAGTAGTATCCCTAGAATCTTTAACGGCAGTACGAAACCGCACAATCGACAAAGCACCTGCCATACCCAGAGACAGCGCGATATTGTTACCAATAACGGTCATCACGGTGCAGGTCAAAATGGTCAGGGTGACCAATGAAACATTAAATTTTTTACTGTAAGCAGAACCGGTATGGGTGAACCAGTAGGAAATATAGATAATTATACTGATAGCTGCTGCGGCAGCAACCCGTATCGCAATATCTTCGACGGTCAAATTCCCGCCTTGCTCAACAATATCTCTGATAACATTTCTCATCTTAAGCCCCATTCTACTGCTTGCATCTTCCGATGCAGCGCCCTAAACCTCTATTTACAAAAAAAGGTATTCCTTTGCTAGTTTTCTGCCAAGGCAGTACTTGCTGATGGCCAGTTCCTGTGTGTTCGCGGTATTGAGAATATCTTTTATATAGCTTAATAAAAAGCCATTGAACTTTACTTCCAGTACAACTATATATGGGTCAAACAGTGGGGTTTCCATTAAACTATCCGAAAAAATGTCGAAATTTGATTCGGAACCTTTTATATTGTGGTCAAAGGTAATTCTTGTTTCATTTTCTTTCGCCACAAAAACCTTACGGGTATAGCTGATAACCGCTTTTGGTCGGTAAAACTGCGTATGCATAAGGGCGAAACACTCGCCGGCAAAAGCGGAATCGCATTCAAGCAGCGGTGAATAATTCCCTTCTATAAGCTTAAGTGATTGCTCTTTAGCCAATGTCAGGGAGCGTTTTTTCTGCATCACGCCTTGCTTTTGCTTCATTTCCAGCTTAGCAGTTTCCGAGTTTGCGCCGTAATTACGGAGACGTATTTTTTTTCGTACTTCTACGCCACTTATCTTTTCTTCAAAATCGTGGTCGTTTAGACCATCAAAATATAAAGAACGAATCAAATATCCGTCACCGCTGCTAAACTTATCCTCCCGGAGAAAATTGCTGAGTTTGCGCGATAGCGAATAATACTGTTCGATTGTGATTAAGAACTTTTTCTCTTGCCTAAGGACCTCATTCAATGGTGATAGCCTCCTCCTAAATAAATCGGCAACTGTTTGGGAGGACAACGCAACCGGTGAGTACCACCCTACCTAAACCGGTACCTATTAAACAGTTAAGAAGGCGGAACTGTTCAAGAGCGGTGCTTTCCCGAACGGTTACTCGGAAATAAGAAAATGACCTTAGTAAAATGCGTATTCCTTGGAAATTACTGCCATACCTGAAATGATAACATAAATTTTTGCTGTTTTCAAGTATTTTTGCACAATAATTTGCGCTCACCATCGTTAAGGTTAAAGTCCGCGCCCTCTGGTGGGTCTGATTTGTCGTTTGAATCGGGAAACTTAAGTTTTCTGATTGCAACATCTATCGCTGACTATTGTACGCTTTCAGACCCAAAAGAGGGGTTAACTGTAGCTATTAGAGTTCACTCAAGAAGAAGTGATTAGAAAGTCATTGACACCCTTAACTGTCTACCGTTACAATGAAGTCAGAGGGGAGGTGAGCAGGGTGAAAAAAGCACTTGCACTTGGAATTGATGATTTTCGTCGAGTGAGAGAAGGAGACTATTTCTACATAGATAAATCATTGATGATTAAGGATTTTATCGAATATAGAAAATATGTCAGTTTAATCACTCGCCCACGCCGATTCGGAAAATCTTTAAACATAAGTATGCTACGAGAGTTTTTTGATATAACGAAAGATAGCAGAAGCATATTTCAAGATTTAAGCATTATGAAAACTGAGTATGCTAAACAGCTAAACAGCATCCCCATAATTCATGTAACCTTTAAAAATTGTTCAGGAAACTCGATTCGGGAGCTAAAAGAGAGTCTTGCCAATATCATGTGGGAGGAGTATTTGAGGTATGAAGATATATTTCGTTCTTCAGTAGATCGCAAGAGCAACAGTTACTATCGTTTTTACCAAACGTATGACTCGCTAAAGGAAGGTGAGATTAGAGATTCCTTACTAAAGAGTAGCTTAAGCGAATTGATAAAGGCGGTTAGTATCTATTATGGAATACGACCTATCGTTTTGATTGATGAGTATGATCATCCCCTGATCAAGGCCCACGAAAAAGGATTTCGTGAAGAATTTATAACAATTTATGGAAGTTTTCTCGGAGAAGCTTTAAAAGGCAATCAATATCTAGAGCAAGCCCTGATTACGGGAATTCAACGGGTGGCAAAAGAAAGTATTTTTTCCGAATTAAATAATTTTGTGGTCTATACTGTTCAAAGCGAGCAATATGCCCGGTATTTTGGCCTAACGGAAGAAGAAACCGGAAAGGCCCTAGAGCATTATGAGGAAGAGCTAAGAGACGATGTTCGTTTGTATTATGATGGGTATATCTTTGGTGATGTGAATATATATAACCCTTGGTCAATCCTTTATTATCTTGATACTAAAAAGATAAAACCATATTGGATTAACACCTCGACAAATAGTTTAATCAAAGAATCGATTAAAAGCGCAGACGATGATTTTATGAAAGCCTTTGAAAGATTGATTATGGATGGTGAGGTGGAAGTATCTGTGAATTTAGAGGCTTCATTCATAGAGTTAGCAACCACGAAGACATTGTGGGGTTTGCTGGTGAATTCAGGTTATTTAACAGTGACGAAGGAATATGCTTCGCAAATGAAGCGTCTGAAAATACCAAATTTAGAGGTGAAAGATGAGTTCCGCGGGATTGTGGCCTCGTATGCCCGGTTGAGCAATGATAAATTGGATGAATTATTTGATGCGTTAATTGAGCGAAATATGGATAAATTTTTGGTTATCTACCAAAGCTTGGTTTATGAGTATGTCAGCATGTACGATATTAAAGAGAATAGTTATCATATGCTATTTTTAGGAATGGCAATTTCTGTTTCAGGTATGTATAGAATCACAAGCAATATAGAATCGGGAGACGGGCGCTCGGACATTGTGCTAGAATCTCTACAGCCGGAAGTACGCCCTCATATGGTGTTTGAACTAAAACAAGGTGAAAATGTAGAAAGGTTGAAACAGGAAGCACTTAATCAAATCTTGGAAAAGAAATACTATGTGAATTTAAAAGGGAGAGTTCTGTGTGTGGGGATTGCTCATGACAAAAAGCGTTGCGTGATTGCTTCAAGAGAGATTATGAATGATTAGTATCAAATTAGTTGTACAATCGCATACGTTGATGTTAAGGGAATCGGTACATTATCTGAGGAAAGAAAGAATATACTAAAACACGAAGGAGTCTTCCGAATGCTTTTTACAGAAACAAAAAAACTCATTATCGGGATTATGGCCATTTCCACCTTGTTGATGGCACTGGTTAGTATCGTTGGAATTATCCCCCTTAAAATCGAATACTATTCTCATATCGATCCAACGATGGTGCAAGTTGCGTTTACATTTGCTACTCTGGTGAATGTACCGGCCACCCTGCTGGCGGGGGCAATAGCACTTAAAGTGGGGAAAAAGCCTCCTTTGGTTGCGGGTGTTTGCCTAATCTTAGGCGGGGGCGTTGTTTTGGCACTATTTTCACTACCTTTTTCGGTTTTTGTGATAGTTATGGCCTTCATTGGCTTCGGCGTAGGTTGTTTATCGGCGTTAAGTGCTGCTCTTATTGCTGACAATTTTGTCGGTGAGCAGCAAAGTGGTCTGATGGGTTTACAGTCTGCTTATGTTAATATTGGTGGCATGGTGCTGTCACTTGTGGGAGGGTTATTGGCGCTTGGTCACTGGCGTAATATGTTTTGGGTCTTCCTCTATGCATTTCCAATCTTAATCATTATTCTATTCTTTATTCCCCGGGATGAAAAGGCAATTCCAACCGGCGAATCTTCAAAAGGTACCGCAAAATTGACCAAAGAAACTTATCTTTTGTGCCTGATTATGTTCGTTCAAGGGGTTATTTTTGGTGTCCGCACGACAAATGTCGGTTTAATTCTAGTCGAGCGAAATCTGGCAGCGGAAGTAGTGGCGATGGCCAACTATTCCACTTCGGCGATGACCGGGATGGGTATTGTAATCGGTTTCACCTATGGGAAAATCGCCAAAGTCACGGGAAGGATTCTTTTTCCGCTGGCCTTCATTCTGCTGGCTTTGGGTTTCTTTTTAATTGGAAATGCGCCAAATCTAATGATATTTTTCATCGGAAATATCTTAACCGGAATGGGCTTTTCGGTGGCGATGCCGACAATTTTGACCTTAACTGCCAGGTCAGTATCAGGAACTGCTACCCTGGCAATTTCTGTGCTGATGTCCTTTAACGCGGTAGCGATATTTATCTCTCCGGTTGTCATTAATAACCTGGCAGAATTCTTAGGATTCGGTAATGTGCAGTCCCGATTTAACATCGGAGCGGTGTTGCTTTTGATGCTGTGTGGTGTTGCGGGAGTGTATCGCGGGAGAGCGAAAGTGTAAGTGCTTTTCACTAATGAGTTGAAACGGATGATTCGGGCGTCAGCAGGGGCGGGCAGTGGCTAGGGGCTACAGTTCACACCACGGGAGAGTGCTTGCAGCCTGGCATATCCCATTCGTGTGACTTTGAGGCTACGTAGTGGAGACTCTCATTGCATGAAGCCTTTGCTGAATGCAATGCGCTCTTAAAGAGGCTCCAAGAAGTGTTTAGCCGATGGAACAAGAAGGGGATATGCCAGGCTGCAAGCACTCTCCCGTGGTGTGAACTGTAGCGGCTAAGGGCTTTTGACGCCCGAATCAATGATTAAAAGATAGGAATTCGGTGGTTTTTTTGCTATAATAGTTATTGTAAGATTGTTTCCGAGTATGTTATCACAAGAAAGGAGAGATCAAAAGATGCAAAAAAGAAGAAAAGTACTATCGTTACTATTGGCATTAGGTTTAGTTTTGACATCGTTTTCCGTGGCGGCGGCAGTGGAGGGCGAGAGCGTTGAAGTTGGTGGGGCTACTAAGAGAATTGGGGAAGACACGGCGGCCGGGGCACCAGGCAACATAATCTCTTACGAGATGGTAGTGGAAGGATTTGATTGGGGACCGGGAGTGACTCGTTTAATCTTAGCCTTAGATAACCCTGTCACGTCAGTGGAGGTGGAAGATTTTGCGGTTTCCTTTTACCGAGAACCGGGATTCAGATTTAATTTGGCCGCCCCTTTTGAGCCATTTGTTCAACCGGCCAATGTCACAAATGCGTTTGTGTCAGATGCAAATGGTATGGAAACGGCAGAAGCAGGCGCGTTTATCACCTTGGAGTTGATGGTTCATCCGGATGGTGGTATAGGGATAAACCCATTTACCTTTGTGCTGTCTCCCATGGGCAACAATTGGGCTGATCCATTTGAAACAAGTATTGTATGGAATGCAGAGGAGTTTACCCCTA
>JGI20163J15578_10000498_pt1 | contig 16332 bp, 18 predicted proteins | sample TergutCu122P1_FD_15578 | JGI IMG/M metagenome (IMG submission 15578)
TATAAGTGAGAAAATTAGAGGCTTGCTTCTTGATAAAACCCATTCTGAAATGACTGGGGTGACGGAAATGTTTCTATATGCTGCTGCACGTTCACAACATGCTTTCGAAGTAATAAAACCGGCGATTGAGCGTGGCGACATCGTCATTTGCGATAGATTTGTTGACTCAAGCATTGCTTATCAAGGTTATGGCAGAAACCTTGGTGAACAAGTTGAAATTATAAATGAATTTGCAACATTAGGCTGTATGCCTGATGTTACATTTTTGCTTATGTTAAACCATGAAATTGCAAAAGCTAGAATAGGAACCACGGATAGAGATAGGCTGGAAAGCGAACAAGCGGATTTTTTTGCAGAGGTGGCACGAGGTTACAAGGAGTTAGCAAAACGATACCCTGATAGAATAGTTGAGATTGATGCCGGCTTGAACATCGAGGAAATCCACGCAAAAATTTGTAACACGTTGCAGCATAAACTGTTTAATTTAAGATAAGGCAAATATTAGCCCATTCGCTTGCAACTTTGAATCATATTGCACTTGTCGTTCGATTGCAACTTTGAATCATATTGCACTTGCCGTTCGATTGCAAAACACTTATGCAATGAAAAATGTGTTTTGCAAAGCTCTCACTTGCAAGTGAATATGATTTAGCATAGGTGTTTTGCAAAGCCTCTTGCAAGTAAATATGATTTAGCATATGAGTACTGTAAGTTATAAATACGAATAGGAAAAAACATGACTCTTAAAGATATAAACAACAACGATTTACTTATTAATCGCATATCGCGTTCTATACAAAGTGGGAATGTTTCGCACGCATACATTTTTGAGTGTGATGCAAATGCGGATAAGAAAATACTTGCGGATAGTTTTGCAAAAGCTATTCTTTGCCGTGTGAAAGAAGGCCTTGGCTGTGATGAATGTATTACATGCACGAAAATTTCAAATAGCAATTATGAAGATATAATATATGTTGAAAAAGATGGTGCAAGCGTAAAAGATGAAGCAATAGAAGAGTTGCAAGAGAAGCTAAAGAAAAAACCTTACACCGGTGAACGCAATATAGCAGTTATAAAAGACGCAGATACAATGACATCAAGAGCTCAAAATAGGCTTCTGAAAACGCTTGAAGAACCTTTTTTAGGTACAGTGTTAATTCTTTTGACAACCAACTTTGAAAACTTAAATGAAACGATATTGTCAAGATGTGTTATAATGAGATGGAATACTTTTGCTTCTGAGAATTTTGGAGAGCTGATGTGCGAAGCAGAAGGGCTTGTAAATATGCTTTTGAATAACGAACCGTTTTATTTGAGCAAACTAAAACTTATGAACCTCACCGAAGACAGGGATGGCGCGTATAAGCTGCTTGACTGCATGCAAATTGTGTACGGCAAGCACATGAAGGAATCTTATTTTAGCAAAGAAATTGCACATTTAGCAATAAGGTGTATAGAAGAAGCGAGAAACGATCTGATACATGGCATGAATGTTATGTATACACTAAAAAACATGATTTTGAAAATATAGAAAAAAAGATTGCGCAGGAAATTTTTTGCAGAGCGTGACAAAGCTATGTGAAAAATTGACAAGCAAAGGAGGCTATATGGTAAAAGTAGCAGGAGTTCGTTTTAAACGAGCCGGAAAAGTATATCACTTCGACCTTGATGGGCTTGAGCTCAAAGCAGGTGAAAACGTCATAGTTGAAACTGCAAGGGGTCTGGAGTATGGCACTGTGGTGTTTGGCGAAAAAGAGATAGAAGAGTCAAATATAGTTGCGCCGCTAAAGAAAATAATAAGAGTTGCGGATGAGAAAGATGCGCGCCAGCATGAAGAAAACGAAAAAAAGAAAGAAAGAGCCATTGAGTTATGCCAAGAAAAAGTGGATAAGTATGGACTTGCAATGAAACTTATTGATGTCGAATATACTTTTGACAAAAGTAAAGTGATTTTTTACTTCACCGCAGACGGAAGAGTAGATTTTAGAGAACTCGTAAAAGATCTTGCAAGTATATTTAAGCTGAGAATAGAACTAAGGCAGATAGGCGTTCGCGATGAAGCAAAAATGGTGGGCGGAATTGGGAACTGCGGAAAAGGACTTTGTTGTCACACGTGGCTTCCGGAGTTCAATCCTGTGTCAATTAAAATGGCGAAAGTGCAAAACCTTTCATTAAACCCGACGAAAATTTCCGGAATATGCGGACGTTTAATGTGTTGTCTTAAGTTTGAAAATGAAGTTTATATCAACCTCAGAAAAGGTATGCCGGATTACGGCGAAAGAATCAAAACACCGAATGGACTTGCGGTCGTAATAGAGTCAAATACTTTGGAAAATATCGTAAAAGTAAGACTGATTCTCGAAGAAAAAACTAACGATGCACCCGAAAAACTCAGTACAGAAGTTTATACATATGAAAAAAAGCAAATTACGAGAATTAAAAAATCATCGGGCAAAGAAAAAGACGTTTTTGAAGATCTGGACATAATAGATGAAGAATTACCGGAAGAAATAAAAGATTTGCTGAAAGATTAGAAGTAATTGTAGAGTAGTTATGGAAAGAGTGGACGATATAGGGTTTGGTGGCTTAAAGCTGATCCAGAATTCAAAGGAATTTTGTTACGGTGTAGACGCTGTTATTCTTGCAAGCTTTGCCGCGCAAAGATGCAAACCAAAGCCATTGAAAATCGCTGATATTGGAACGGGCACCGGAGTGATTCCAATGCTTCTTAGTCATATGACGAAAGCAAAAGAAATCGTTGGAATTGAAGTTCAAGAGAGCTCATTTGCACTTGCAAAGCGCAATGTTAGCTTAAACGCACTTGAAAAAAGACTTAAAATGGTTCATGGTGATATAGCGGACGAAGAAATATTAAAAGGCGAAAGAGAAACATTTGACCTCGTAGTTTCAAATCCGCCATATGTCAAGAAAGATAGTGGAATAATAAACGACTTAGATGCCAAAATGATTGCCAGGCATGAAACGACGGCTGTTCTTGATGATTTTATTGGAGCTGCCGCACGTTTTTTAAAACCCGCAGGAAGCTTTTGTATGGTTCATAGACCTGATAGGCTTGTAGACATTTGTGAATTATGTCGTAAACATAAGCTTGAACCAAAAAACATGAGGTTTGTGAGCCCGAACAAAAATAAAGCACCAAATATTTTACTTCTACATTGCGTTAAGCATGGAAATGCGAGTTTAAAATTGCTCGATCCTTTATACATATACGATGAAATCGGACAATACTCGCATGAAATAAGTGATATATATGGAAAACAACGAAATTAAGGGGCGTTATAAAAATAGATTGAATTTTTTCGTATTTTGATAGATAATATACGTGCTGGGAAAAAAATTAACAAGGTGTTAATTTAAATAAAAAAGTTAAAAATATATTTAACTGAGTGGAGGAACAAGATGAATATAGGCAATATTACAATAACGCTGGTAGAGGCGGGATTAATACTATTATTTTTCGTAATAATTATTCTGCTTATTTTTTGTATGGTTTTTATGAAGAATTTAACTACAACAGTTAAGCAAACAAACAAAATACTTGAAGATGTGAAAGTTGTTTCGTCAATTGCAGCCGAAAGAACACAAGATGTGGATAAAATAATAACTGATGTTGCTGAAGTAGCAAGTAACTTGTCGGGCACTTTAAAAAACAATCAGGGAATTATTGCGGCGCTTACATCATTGCTTAAGGCTGTTGGATCACTTAAAAATTCCAAAAAAAAGGAATAATAATTTGAAAAAAACAACTTATGACAAAAAAAGCAGGAAAAAAAAGGAAAAAATGGATAAAACACTTGACTTAAGTTTAAAATGACTGTATAATAATGATAAAGCTTCAGTTTTTAGAAGAAGGGGGAAATTTTTATGAAAGCAACGGGGATAGTCAGAAAAGTTGATGTATTAGGTAGAATTGTTTTACCAATCGAACTTAGAAAGAATCTTGACATTGAGAGAGAAGACCCTATAGAAATTTATGTTGATGGCGAATATATTTTGTTAAAGAAATATGAACCTGCGTGTATATTTTGTGGAAATGCTAAAGAAGTTAAACGCGTTCGTGATAAAATGATATGCGGTGGATGCCTAGACGAGTTACGTGTAATGTAGGTTTATGGCCTTAAAATAAAGCTTACACACCAAAGACCTGTTGATTTTAAGCAGGTCTTTGGTGTGTAAAAAAACAGGTTGTATATATAAAACTCTCGCAGCAAATGAATGGCGAGAGTTTTCTAAATGACAAAACCCTGTAATGAAATGACAAAAACCTGTAATGAAAAAAGCTTGAAAAAAATAGTGCGGATGATATACTATAACTGACTAAAAAAAGTTTGGAGGAGTGGCTTTGGCAAAGTTTTTAGTGCAAAAAAGCACTTCGTTATTTGGAGAAGTTGAGATAAGCGGGTCAAAAAATGCCGTGCTTCCTATTATGGCAGCAGCTTTGCTCTCTAGTGAATCGTGTGAAATTATGGCTGTGCCGGCACTAAAAGATGTTGCAGTTATGTGCGATTTGTTGCGTAGCGTTGGCGCAAAAGTTTCTGAGGATTATAAAAACAACAAAATAAAAATAAACACGCCCTTGCATGTTGCAGATGAAACGCCTTTTGAGCTTGTGAAAAAAATGAGAGCGTCGGCTCTTGTTATGGGACCGCTTCTTGCAAAAACAGGAAAAGTCAGAGTTCCGCTTCCCGGTGGGTGTGCAATAGGGAAAAGACCGATAAACTTGCATTTAAAAGGATTTCAAGCGTTAGGTGCAGAAATAATTGAAGAGCCGAATTACGTTGAAGCAAAAGCTTCCAGCTTATATGGTGCAAATATATATCTTGATTTTCCGAGCGTAGGTGCGACAGAAAATATTATTATGGCGGCAGCTTTGGCAGACGGTGTTAGCGTTGTCGAAAATGCAGCGAAAGAACCTGAAATTGTTGACTTGGCAAATTTTTTAAACAAAATGGGCGCTAAAATTAAAGGTGCAGGTACTGATACAATCAAAATAGAAGGCGTACCTGAGCTTTCAGGGTGCAAGCACACTGTTATTCCTGATAGAATTGAAACAGGAACATTTATGGTCGCAGCCGCAATTACAAAAGGAAATCTCTTATTAAAAAATGCACTTCCGGATCATTTGAAACCGTTAATTGCGAAGCTAAGAGAATGTGGCGTGTCTGTTGAATTCAATGACGAAAGCATATTAATTAGAGCTGATGTAGAGGAAATTCAAGCAACTGACATTAAGACACTTCCGTATCCCGGTTTTCCTACAGATATGCAACCGCAATTTATGGCTTTACTCGCAACCGCAAACGGGGCGAGCACTGTGATGGAAACGGTGTTTGAAAACAGATTTATGCATGTTGCAGGGTTAAATCAAATGGGTGCAGACATTGAGATAGCGGGTCATAATGCGTTTATTTCAGGCGATAGGCAGTTTCGCGGGGCAAAAGTTATTTGTACCGATCTTAGAGCGGGCGCTGCGTTTGTACTTGCAGGACTTGCGGCTGAAGGTGAAACAGAAGTTTCCGAAATTTATCATATAGAGCGTGGGTATTCGAATTTTATCGAAAAATTCCGCAAAATAGGAGCCAACATCCAAAGAGTTGAAGATTAACGAAAGGAAAAAAGCATATGTCACCACTCGTAGGAAGAAAAACCGTATCCGAAAGCCTCAAAACCATCTTGATTTGCGTCGATTCATATGATGAAGCATGCATGAAAGGATTGGTATATCATGGTTCATTCGATGAAGCTCAAAATTTTCAAAGCCTTATGCAGTTATTACTAATAATTGAACAAATACTTGATGTCACAGAATATCCTAAACCTACAGTTGAAAAACGACGTTTTCATAGTTTTAAAGACTCAAACGAGGATATAGTTCAAGTAAATAAAGAGTTTGATTTCCAAAACCTAAAAGGAAACCTTGCGACATTTAAAGTGAAAATTATGTTTAGGCAACATGCCAGTTGGCAAGGTTCTGTTTCATGGATGGAAAGCAACAATACTGAGCCATTTCGAAGTGCATTAGAGCTTTTAATGCTTATGAACAGCGCAATGTCAGAGTAGGATAGTAAATTTCAATGCAAAATTATTATTGATTAAGTTAGTTTAGCTTGCTCAACAACGCTTTTGAGCACTTTGCCAATTGAATCATTAATAATGATGTCAGCTCTATTATCATAAGCAGTAGCTGATTTATTAATTAACGCGAGATGTTTTCCTTTAAAGTAATTTATGAAGCCGGCAGCAGGGTACACTACAAGAGCAGTACCACCCACAATCAGCATGTCGGCTTTTGAAATTGCATCAATAGCACTCGAAATTACATCCGAATCAAGCGACTCTTCATATAACACAACATCAGGCCTCACGATTCCATTGCATTTTTCACACAGAGGGATATGGTCTGAATTTTTGCCGGGGTTTAAAATATAATCTTCATTGTAATCGGCCAGGCAGTCAATACAGTAGTTTTTTAATGCGGAGCCATGTAAGTGTATTACATTTTTACTTCCTGCTTTTTCATGAAGTCCATCAACATTTTGTGTGACGACAGCAAAAAGTTTTCCGCTATCTTCAAGTTTGGCAAGAGCAAAATGAGCTGCGTTTGGCTTTGCGTTAGGATACATCAGATTTTCTTTGTAATATTTGTAAAAAGTATTTGTGTCTTTTTGAAAGAATGTCCTGGAAATAATTTCTTCGGGAGATACACCGTANTNTGAAACTGTCTGATAAAGACCATTTTCAGANCGAAAATCAGGAATTCCACTTTCAGTAGAAACGCCTGCACCGCCAAAAAATACGATGCGTGAACTTTTTTCGATTGCTTCTATTAAATCATTGTACATAACACTTAACTCCATTTCGATACATTGTGGCACAAATTGTTTCGGAATTCAAATTTCTTCTGAATTCCAACAGGATAATATAATTATAAATTATTTCTCCAACATTGACAATAGCGGGGCAAAAAGGTATTATTGACTGTGGAAAAAATTACTTTTTGTAGTGGAGGAAGCATGGCAAAAGTTATAGAGTCAATACGAGTGGAGCACAATATTGAGGATGTTAAGACGGCAATAAGAAACGTTGCGTATAGAACAGTTAGTCCAATTAATGAAATAGACAATATGCTTTCTATGAAATACAAAACGAAACGTTCTTTATTTAGCTCAGGGATTCCCGCAACAGTAAAGATGGAGTTGTCACCATCAAAAAAAATTGATAACGCAACTATTATAAAGTTTACATCTTCAAATGTTGGAATAGGACCGCTCCAAGTTCGAGAATGTCAAATCAAGCTCAATGCAGCAAAAGAAGCTATTTTGGAAGATTTAAAAACGATGAGTGAATTGGCAGCCGAGGAAGAAAAAAGAAATTTAAAAGTTGGCAACAAAACATTTAAGCGAAAAAAACTCAGACGCAAAAAGTACAAGTTGACAAATAAATAATGGCAGTTCGTTTAATTATCAAAAAACGCTTCGAGTTGTTGCCTTGTTGCATTAACTTGCCCGCCTGCGATGCCTTTTCCGCCACCTTTGCCGCTTAGAGTTTCGTTCATGTTTTTTATGAAGACAGGTAAATCTAGTGTGCGAGAGGTAATCATATATCTGTATCCGTCGATGTCGTTGCCTGCGAAAACAGCAACAGTGTCGGTTTTTTCGGAAAGATTTGTGATATATCTTTTCATTTCCTCACTAGTGAGGTTTTCCTCAAAAATTATATGTTTATCTGCGGAAGAAAATTTTTCTGTCTGCATGTCAATAATTGTGTACTTTGCACTGAGAAGTTCTTCTTTTAGGGCATCTCTATCTTCGTGAAGTTTTTTCACATATTCTGCTACTTCGTAAGGTTTGCTTGAAAGAAGTGCAGATATTTCAGCAACATTCTCGTCTTTGATTCTATAGTCAGAAAGCGCTCTGTATCCGCATAGCAAATAAAGGCGACTGCCTGATTTATATTTTTGAAATGATTCAATTCTAATAAGCCCAACTTCTCCTGTAGTGGCAAGATGCGTGCCACAGCAAGCACAAACATCATAATCATCTACTTTGATAATGCGGATTGTGCCGGAAAGCTCTCGTTTGCTTCGATAATGAAAATCCGGAGCTTCATCAAAATAGTTAACGTTAATTGGAAGATTTTTGAACACGGCTTCATTAGCCAAATCTTCTATCTGCACAATGTCATCTTTGTTGAGTTCAACATTAAAATCAAGAGTCACATGCCTGTCGCTTACGCTAAAACCCACATTGTCTGCGCCGTGGAGCTTAAGTATTATACCTGAAATTATATGCTCAGCAGTGTGATGCTGCATATGGTCATAACGCCTCGCCCAATTTATTTGTGCATCATATTCGCCGCCGACATCAAGAGGTTCGGTACATACATGAAAAACTCTATAGCCATCTTCATATACATTTATAACCTGGCTTGACCCAATAAAACCAAAGTCGCAAGGTTGCCCGCCACTTTCCGGATAAAAAGCAGTATTCTCAAGTTCAACATCGTAAACGTCACCGTTGCCGAGAATTCCAGCATTGTCATCATGGTTAGCCGTGCTCTTAGAGCATGATGTAACAAGGGCTTTAAAAGTTTTTGTGTAAGGGTGGGTGTGGTACAGTTTATCCATTTTTCCTCCGACTAATTTCCAGCATAACATTGTCGTGTGCACCTCATCTTCGCCTTGTGTATTTCTTTATACACGTCGCTCGACTCGGTGTACGATAATGGTGCTTCTCAAATCACCCTGTGATTTGCAAGAAGACCTTATACAGACACATAAGAAACTACAAGTGTCTGTGCAAAAATCCTGCGCACTTATAATTCTATTAAACTTACTAGTGATGCGTGATATTTAAATCTCCGCGCTCGATATCTTGTGTAAACGGATTGATAGTCTCGTTTACAAGTTTAACAATACCGGATGCGTGCAATAATTCATAATACATGGGATAACCACTTGTTCCTGCCATAGGAACGGTATACGAAGAAAGTGCATCGGTCCCCCTTATGTTGTTTAGTTGGTTTGCAAACCACAGCATATTTCCAACGGATAAATTTGTATAAACGCTTTCGTTAAATATATTAACAAATTCAGGAATCCTAAGAATACTTGCAGGGCGTATTAATCTTTCGAGAACAGCATTAACGACTATTTGTTGGTGTTCTATACGTTGATAATCAGTTATTGCACGAAAACCGCTGTTGCTTCGTCTAAAACGTGAAAAGTGTAAGGCGGTTTCACCATCCATTTGTTGCAACCCCGGTAAAATGTTTATATCTAAGTCTTGAAACGGATCAGTATATCTCATATGAAATGGCACATAAACTTCAATACCGCCAACCGCATCAACTATGGCGAAAAATGCATCGTAGTCTATGATGAAATAAAAATCAGGAACAAACCCGATGACAGACATCACATCTCTTTGCATCTGTGCTACGCCACCGGCAACCCCTCGTCCGCCGCCGGTACCTGCCATGAAAGAAGAACTCAACTTCCTGCCTGCGCGATTTGTATTAATAAGACTATCGCGTGGAATACTTACAAGATGAGCCTCTCTATTTATAGCATCATAAGAAGCGACCATTATGGTGTTTGCGTTAGTTCCTTCGTTTAGACCTACAATTAAAAACGTGAAAAACTGTTCTTTTCGATCTTCGTTTGTAAATCGTGCGGGCGCAACTAGTCCGCTTTCTTCCATATCTAACTCGAGGGCGACTTCATTTTCATTATTTCCATCACTCGTGCCGTCAATGTTCGCCAAATTTGGAATTTCCGGTGGAGTGACGGCGCTAAATAAAAGAATTACGCCTGCTGTCACAATTACTGCGATTGAAAGAACTGCTATTATTATCATCCGAATGGAGCGATTGAGTTTATTAATTGGTGTATTTTGATTTTGTTTGGTACGACCCGGTTGCATTTTTAAAAATCCCCCTTATTGTTTTTTAAATCATGCCATGTGCGCAGGTGTCTTCTCTAATCTTTTACACTTACCGTTATTTACCCCTAAATATAATGTGTATTTATGATTGATTTAGCACGCATACTCCTAAATATTATAACATGTTTTTGTCAAAAATCATCATGGAATAGTAAAATACGCATTTTGTTCGCATTAGGAAATAAAAAACCCTCTTGCAGACATTGAAAAATCAACATTTACAAGAGGTTTTTTGTGGCACGCCCGGCAAGAGTCGAACTTGCAACCTACTGATTCGTAGTCAGGCACTCTATCCATTGAGCTACGGGCGCATGTCTTGGCTTGTTATGTACAATAACAAGGTCACGACCTTATTAATTTTAAGTTATTACTTTAGGTTTGTCAATGGGTCCAAGCAAAATAGCAGCGAGATTTTTCCGGCAGATTTTCCCAACCTCAATTTTCCACAGCGGTTTCCGCGCTTGAATCTTCCATCTTTACAACACCAACAGTTATAGTGCCGACGGCTACCCATTTCACAAGTTTCTTCGCATTTCTCACTGCACGAGGTTTGTCTTTTGCTTTGATGCTCGAAGCGATTTCCATGCCGGAGGTTCCTATGTAAGTTGCATTTTCAACAAAATTGTTGACAAGCTTTTTACCGGTTCCTTTAATATCGTCCAAGCCTTCTTGTACTTGAGCTTCATCTTTTGTAATTTTCCCGCAGACGGCATCAGCCGCGCCGCTGGCAACGTCCCCAACAAGTCTTCCCATAAGGAGAGAAGAACTCACCACGCTTGAGCCTACATCGTCTATAACTTTTACTTTTGCCAGTTTGCCGACGAGTGATATGCTCCCGCCAACGACACCGCCAAATACCGCGCCCACAATGACGCCTGTTTTTTTCAAAGAATCCATAATTTCCTCACTTAATATTTCGCTGCTTGCATGAAAGATGCTCCACCTCAATTTTGATAGCATTTGTATTTGCTGCCTGTGCGTGTATATAAGCGTTTGTGCGCTCTTCTTCGCCCGGAACGTACTTATTCATAATGGCTGCAAACGCCGTTTTTCGTATATCGCTATCAGAGGGTGGAATCACAGAAGCTTTCCCAAAAACAATTGCACTTGTATAGTTTGTGCTAACTTGATCCGGCAGAACTTCCACATTACTCACAACAGTAAAACATACTTTCGGATGCTTGGTAATAGCGTCAATCTTATGGCCGTCAAGAAAACAATGAAGGTAGATACAACCATCTTGATAAACGTAATTCATCGGAACGCCGTAAGGATAACCTTCATCACCTAATACCGATAACACGCCATAATCACACTCTTCAAGGAGTTTTATGCCAAGCTCATTTTCTGCCAATCTGTCTTTTCTCCGCATTTCTCTGAACATTTTTATCCTCCAATATTTTCGTACTTTTAAAAAAGAATTTGTAAATAACTTCCCCACAATAACAAAAAATATAGTATAATGTCTGCTATGCGACAATTGTTGCACGCAATAATGAGGGCTTACCTGATGAATTATTACATAGTTCGGTCACATGAGCATATCATATTTTAATCAAAAATAAAAGGACTAAAACATGAAAGAAGCAATTAAAAAAGCATTTCCGATTACTATACCGATTATGCTTGGATATGTTCCCCTTGGCATAGGCTTTGGACTTATTATGGCCAATGCCGGTTACAATGCGCTTTGGGCGATGTTATCAAGCTTGACGATTTATAGTGGAACGGGGCAATATATGACTGCCAGCTTTTTGGCTCATGGTGCAGGATTTTTTGAAATAATACTTATAATTGTAATTATGAATTCAAGAATGATGTTTTATGGACTTTCGTTTTTGGAAAGATGGAACGACATGGGGCTCAAAAAGTGGTACATGGTTTTCTCGCTTACTGATGAAACTTATGCAATTCTTTCCACAATAAAAGCTCCTGCCGGCGTAGATGAGAAAAAATTTATGTTTTGCATTGCAATGCTAAATCAAAGCTACTGGGTTATTGGCGGGATAATCGGTGCGTTGTTTGGTGCAATAATAACTATAGATATAACAGGTATTGATTTTATTATGACGGCACTTTTTGTTGTACTTTGTATGGATCAATGGGCAAAATATAAAACACATATACCGTTTTGGATAGGACTTGTGTGTTCCCTTATAATGCTTGTAATCTTTGGCGCAGGTAACTTTATGATACCTGCTTTGTTGGGAATCGTAATTGTTTTGATATGCAGCAGAAAACATATTGAAAGCAAGCAAAACCAAGCAGAGGCAGCAGGAGAGAATCCAGCGGCAGCGGCAGAGGCTAGAACAGATATAACAGAATCAGCAGGAGAGAATCCAGCGGCAGCAGACACAGAAGAGGAGGGCAAAAGCAATGAATGAGTTTTCAGTAGGATTTTCGCTCTTCATAATACTTCTTATTGCGGTTCTTACCTTTGGTGCCAGGTTGTTTCCGTTTGTGGTTTTTAGCAGGACAGGCAAAGTTCCGGCAGTAATTACGTATATAGGTAATATGTTGCCGCCGGCAGTAATGATAATGCTCGTAATTTACTGCATAAGATATATAACACCTTTAGCGTGGCCTCATGGAATCCCGGAGCTCCTTTGCATCGGCGTAGTTGTACTGCTTTATAAGTTTACTAAAAATTATTTGATTGCAATGGTAGGTAGCACAATTTTATATATGGTGCTTATTCAAGTTGTGTTTACGTAAAGCGACAGTTAATATTAGTATAAAATGCGCAATCAGCATTGTGCTGTACTGATTGTGCATGAAACCCCCGGTTAGTTCAACGCAAATTGCGCGGTCAGCATTTGTACGAAACTAATCGGGTTTTAGTTCCTTAAAATTAAAGGACTTGCGACCTTCTGAATAATCGGCGACAATGTGACCGTCTCCATATAATTTGTATTTATAACTCACTAGACCGTCAAGTCCAACAGGTCCCCGGGCATGAAGTTTTCCCGTGCTTATCCCGACTTCAGCGCCAAATCCATATCTAAACCCATCGGCAAACCTGGTTGAACAGTTTTGATAAACGCCACCGGAATCCACAGAATCCATAAACTTCTTGGCAGCATCAGCGTTTTCAGTTATGATGCAATCTGTGTGGTGTGAACCGTATTTGTTTATGTGAGTTATTGCCTCATCTACAGAATCTACAATTTTGACAGCGAGTGTAAAATCAAGATATTCTGTCGAAAAATCTTCGGCGGTTGCGCTTTCGCAACTTATGATCCCCTGTGACTGTGAACAACCTTTGAGAGTTGTTTTTTTCTCGTCGAAACGTTCTTTGAGCTCAGGAAGCAGTGTAGGTGCTATACCTTTGTGAACAAGAAGCGTTTCTGTCGCATTGCAGGCAGCGACATATTGCGTTTTGGCATCGACAATAATAGGAATCGCCTTATTTAAATCAGCATCTTTATCTGCATAAACGTGGCAAATGCCGTCAGCGTGACCCATAACAGGAATTTTGGAATTTTCCATTATATATTGCACGAAGCTGTTTGAGCCTCTTGGAATTATAAGATCAACATATTCGTGACACTTCAAAAGCTCGGTCACATCCGAGCGATTTTCGGCAAGTGCCGCAAAATTTCCCGGAAGACCGGCTCGCAAACCGGCATTTTTAATAATATCGAACAAAATTCGATTTGTATGAGCAGCTTCACTACCACCTTTGAGGATGCAACAGTTACCACTCTTAATGCAAAGTGCAGATATTTGAATTAGTGCATCAGGCCTTGATTCAAATATGACGCCGATTACGCCTATCGGGCAGGTTATTTTATGAAGCGTAAGCCCTTCATCAAGCTCACGCACAAACATTTTCTGAAATAATGGATCGGGGATTTTAACTAAATCTGAAATTCCGGCAAGCGCTTCTTCAAGCTTGCTTGCGTCAAATTTAAGTCTGCTCAAAATAGGAGCCGGAAGCGCATCGGCCTCCGCTTGTTTTAGGTCAGCAGAATTAGCGCTAACAATCTTTTCTTTATTTGCCGACAACTCTTTTATGATTTCTGCAAGCGCATTATTCCTTATTTCGATTGGAAGAGATGCCATCCTAAAGCTATCTTCCTTGATTTTTTTTGCAAATTCTTGATAATTCATAATTACCCCCATTCTGTCGCCAAGTGGCGAGATGAAATTGACGCAAAATCTTGCACATTAAGCGTCAATATCTTGTTTGTTTTGTTTTTTTGCGTAATTTCTGATAGATTCCGGTCCTTTTAAAGCGGTACGCTTAATATACATTGAACCGTCCGGTTTTGTGTGTACACTCCATGTAACCAAAACAAACTTTCCGTATATTAATTCAAGACATGTAATACCTCGCGGATGCATGCAACAACCGGTGTTAAAATATGCAGGTTCGTTTGGAGATGGAAATCTCGGACGATGTGTATGACCGCAAATAATTACAGTGTCGCTATTTTCGTTCCACTTAGTATATCGTTTCTCTACTTTGTGACGTGTGCGCCTGCTTTTCGCCGGGCTTGCAGCGTATTGAATACCCAAAACGTTGTGCATAAATCGCCAGAAGAATCGAATTATAAAATGTGAAATCGGTGCAAGTTGGTCATTAAGTAAGTCGCCTTGATGGCCGTGCACTACAAACACTTCTTGCCTTGTGTCGCGGTGGATTAATATCAACGCCTCATGAACTGTAATTCCCGGAAATAAGTCAACGTGCGTATCCAAATATTCATCGTATACGGTATAAAGAGTTTTTTTAACATACTCTTCATTGCTAAAAGGCATATTGTGATTGCCAAATAACATAAAGAAACGATTGTCGTCATAAAACTTTTTCATCATTTCAAACGTAGTCGTATGTGCGCTGCGTATAATATCGAATTTTGGATTCTCCCAAAGCTCGTCGCCGTCGCCGATTTCAACGTAAGTAAAGTCATTTTGGTAATAATAATTCAAAGCATGGTTAAATATATGCTTATTTCTGCCGAACTCGTCGGAACGACTATCATCACCTCTATGCACGTCGCTAAAAAAAACAAACTTTGAACCGTCATCAAACGGTACGGGGAATGCTTTTTCGAATACAGCGTCAAGTCTTGATTGTGTACTCATAATATATCCTCTAAAACTCTTTGCAAAAAATTTTTAATAAAAAAATTAATGTCCCTATATTTTATATCATTTTGACTCATAAATACAAGATATCCGCTTTCAAAATTTGGAAATTTTTCAAAAATATTTTGTAAATCAACAGGAAGTTTTAATAAATCCAGTATGACAAAGGCATTTTTCCTAAATAGAGGGCAAAAAATTTCAAAAGTTTGAGCCGTTTTGTTGAAAAAAATCTTGCAATCATCTGTGCCGATGCCGTATGAAACAAAATCGACAGGTTCTGAGGCTTGTATACCGCTAACTTTCAGATAGCTTTTTTCAAAAGTTATATTTTGCACAAAAAGTTTTTTGCTTCCGGAAATAACAGGAAACCCCAAGGAGTACATAGCTTTATGGAAATCTGTTTTTTCAAGAATCGGAAAAAGTTTACTAAGCTGCAATACATCGTCCTTATTGTGAAGCAGCAGCAGTTCTTTATGTTCGGTAGTGTCTTCATTTTTTGATTTCTTAAATAAAAATTCATGATATAAAGTGACACTTTCTGCACCGGAAATCCTGTCAGAGCGAGAAGTCCAAAGTCCCATAAAGTTTTCGACAGTTTTTTGCTTTAAATTTGGCAAAAGTTTTCGCAAAGGCGAATGTCCATTTAAAACAAGATATAAGTCGAGGTTATAGGGAATATGTTCAACTTTAATCCCCGTTTTTTTAGCACGAGTTAAAAGAAAAGGTATGTCAAAATTTCGCCCGTTGTATGTCACAACGATATCGTGCGCCATGACTTCTTGGAGATACCTTACTAGGATTTCTTTTTCTTCCGATAAATCTTCGGCAAAATATTGTGAGAACTGTGCCTTGCCATCGCTTTCGAAAGACAGTAATCCGCCAAGTATAAAATGTGAACGTTCAGGAGAAAGACCGGTGGTTTCTATATCCAAAACGCAAATTTTATATTTTTCAAAATACATATCAAAAATGTTTGATGAATAGGTATCCCAAACATGCTCGTTGCTTTTAAAATACATAAAAATTATTTCTCCCCAAATTCTTCAATTGCGCACCGTTTGCGACGCTTTTGTTATTATACCCGAATTGAACTAATTTTGCTACTGAAGGCAGCTTAAAAATTTTAATCCCTTTTCCATTCGTGCCTTTTCTGCTTGCTTCGCCCTGCGGCAAATTTCAACAAAAAAACAAAATAGACCACAGGGGAGCGGTCTATTTTGCTCAAAAGGGGTATTGGGATTAGAGATTCTTGAGGCCATCAGGGGGATAACCT
>JGI20163J15578_10000499_pt1 | contig 16315 bp, 11 predicted proteins | sample TergutCu122P1_FD_15578 | JGI IMG/M metagenome (IMG submission 15578)
TGGAACAAGCCATGACTCATAGTTCTTACGCCAACGAAAATAAGCTTAAGAGATATGAATCTAATGAACGCCTGGAGTTTTTAGGTGATGCCGTTCTTGAGCTTGTAAGTAGTGAGTACTTGTATATAAACCATCCTAAAGTATTGGAAGGTGAACTTACAAAAACAAGAGCCGGTATGGTTTGTGAATCTGCATTGGCTCACTGTGCCGGTAAAGTTGATTTAGGTTCTTATTTGCTTTTAGGAAAGGGTGAGGAAAACACCGGAGGACGCTTTAGAGATTCCATAACTTCGGATTCACTAGAAGCTTTAATTGGAGCTATTTTTCTCGATGGTGGCTTCACCCAAGCTAAAGAGTTTATTGAGAAATTTGTCCTAGACAAATCAGACAACATAACTTTTCTTTTTGATAACAAAACTATTTTACAAGAAATAGCCCAAGGAAGAGGATATGATAAGATTTCATACCATGTATTATCAGAAGATGGGCCAGATCATGATAAATCATTTAACGTAGAAGTGAAAATCGGCCAAAAAACTTACGGACAAGGAACAGGAAAAACCAAAAAAGCTGCTGAACAGGAAGCGGCTCATAATGCTGTATCACAATTGGAAGAAACTAGCAAGTAACATTAGCTATTTTGTGAGTGTCAAACCGATAATCCACCCTAATTTAGAAGACATTCTATATGGGTGGGTTTATTATGTATAGCGGGCTGTGAGGCATAGAGATTGCCTCCACCCAATTTGCAGAAGGGGGATTTTCCATATTGCAATAAGGGCAAAAGAAGTATATAATTAATTGGTTGAGGATTACATATTTCACCGTGTGAGATGACTCCCACGCTATAAGTGGCGAGGCGGAGAGCAACTTGAATAAGGGAGAAAGACGAATGCACTTAAAAAGCATCGAAGTACAGGGTTTCAAATCATTTTCAAGTAAAATAAAATTCGATTTTCATGAGGGTATTACCGGTATTGTAGGACCAAATGGAAGTGGCAAAAGTAATGTTGCTGATGCTGTTCGATGGGTTTTAGGAGAACAACGAGTTAAGCAACTAAGAGGCGGCAATATGCAAGATGTTATCTTTGCAGGCACTGAAAGTCGTAAGCCCCTTAGTTATGCATCTGTAGCCATTACCTTGGATAATTCTGACGGTATTTTGCCAATAGATTACAAAGAAGTCACCGTCACTAGAAAGTTATATCGCTCTGGTGAAAGCGACTACTTATTAAACGGAGTAAGCTGTCGTTTGAAAACTATTAATGAGCTGTTTTACGATACTGGAATTGGTAAAGAAGGATATTCCATTATTGGACAAGGTCAAATTGACAAAATTCTAAGTGGTAAGCCAGAGGACAGACGAGAATTATTTGATGAAGCTGCAGGTATTGTAAAGTTTAAGCGAAGAAAGAATCAGTCCTTAAAAAAGCTTGAGGATGAACGCTTTAATTTGCTGCGGGTAAAAGACATCATAAATGAATTAGAAAAACAACTACAGCCCTTAGAAGAGCAGTCCCAGGTGGCCAAAGAATACCTGAAGAAAAAGAAAGAATTAAAGACATATGATATAAATATGTTTTTGTTGGAAACAGCAAGGCTAAAAGGTGTAATTAGTGATATTGAAAAAAATATAGAAAATACTTCTGCTGAAATGGAAGAAACAGAAGGTAAGTATAAAGATATGAAAGCTGAGTACGAGGCTGTGGAAGATGAGCTTGAAAGTAATGAGCTTTCAATTGACACGGCTAAAAACCAGCTAAACGAAACAAAGCTACTTAAGCAACAGCTAGAAGGGCGGATTCAGGTTCTAAATGAGCAAATAAAAACAGCTAAACTAAATGACGAACATTACAGCAACCGTCAAAACGCCATTAAAGAGGATATTGAGAGTAAGAGCATTCAAAAACAAAATCTCGAAAAGGAGTTTGAAGAAGCTTTTAATAGATTAAATCAAGCTAGTAAGCAAGAAAAGCAATTAGAAAGAGAATTAATAGAAATTCAGACTAAAATTGCTGAAGTTGCTAAGATTATTGATAATAACAAAAGCGATATATATACCCTTCTTAATAATAGGGCTACTACAAAAGCCTCTATCCAACATTATGACACTAGCAAAACTCAATTAGAAAATAGAAGAGAAGAACTAAAAGGACAGCTAAGAGAGATTGGCAGTTCAATTGATGATAACAAAAAGGATATTTCCAATTTAGAAGAAAAGCTAAAGCAAACAACTTTGGAAATGTCTGACCTTGAGATTACAATTGAACAAAATGAAAAGCAGCTAGGTCATCTTCAAGGAGAGATAAATCAGTTGCAAGAAAGTCTTAGAGCCAATGAAAGCTCTTATCTTCGCCAGTCTTCTAAGCTAGAATCTCTGCGTAATATTACCGAGAGATACGAAGGATATGGTAACAGTGTTCGTAAGGTTATGGATACTAGAAAGGATAATAAGGGGCTACTTGGAGTGGTGGCGGATATTATCAAGGTTGATAAGGCTTATGAAGTTGCTATGGAAACAGCATTAGGAGGTAGTATTCAAAATGTTGTTACAGATAATGAAGACACAGCAAAAAAGGCCATTAACTATTTAAAGCAAAACAAATTAGGTAGAGCAACATTTCTACCTTTATCAAGTATGAAGGCCAGTAGCTCATTTTCTCAGCAAGATGCGTTGAAAGAAGATGGGGTTATTGGGCTTGCCGATACTTTAGTAAATTTTGAAGAAAAGTACCAAGGAGTGGCAAGGCAACTTTTGGGGAGAACCATAGTAGTTAACACGATTGAAAGTGCTGTTAAAATTGCCAAAAAATATAATCAATCACTAAGAATTGTTACCTTAGAAGGAGAACTAATTAATCCAGGTGGCTCTATTAGTGGAGGGGCTTATAGGAATTCTAGTAATTTATTAAGTAGACGACGAGAAATAGAAGAGCTGGAACAAGATATTGTTGCCTTAGAGAAAGAAACTAAGAAAATCAATAGAGATATAGACAAGTTAAAAGAAACTCATTCTAAAAGCCTAGTAGAAGCCGAATCCCTAAAAGAAAAGAATGCTAGTCTATTTGTTGAGAAAAACACTATTTCTATTAATTTAGAGCAAGCAATGAAAAATCTAGGTGATACAGAAGAACAACGAAAATCATTAGGTAATGAATTAGCTACTTTAGAGAAGGAATTTAGTGACATTGTAGACAATGAAGAATCTCTACTGCTTGAACTGGAAACCTCTGAGGCTTTAGAAGAGAAACTAAGCATAGAAATTCAAGAGCTAGAAAAAACTCTAGTTGACGATAGAAATATTGAAGCAGAGCAACTTAAACGAGTAGAAGCTGTTCATCTTGAAACAGCAAGTTTGGACCAGCAAAAAATTCATATTAGAGAGAATATTGATCGAATTGATGAAGAGTTTGAAAAACTTGACACAGAGCTTAGAGAACTGACAATCAACAAAGGCCAAAGCTATGATGAGATTCAAGAAAAAGAATTGGAAATAACCAATTTAGGAGAGGCAATTGTAAATTCAGATGACTTAACAGTGGAAATCGAGGAGGAGATTCGAAAGCAAACAGCTCTCAAAGAAACATTGACCAAGAAGTACAAAAGCTTCCTTGATAACAGAGAGGAGCTTTCTAGGCAGTTAGCAGAACTTGATAAAGAGTTATTCCGCTTAACCAGCCGTAAGAAAACCTACGAAGAAAATGTTGATAAACAAATCAACTATATGTGGGAAGAGTACGAGATGACCTATAATCATAGCTTGGAACTTCGTAACGAAAGCCTTACAGACATTTCCTTTATGAAACGCCAAATCCAAACTATCAAAGGAGAGATTAAGGAATTAGGGGATGTAAATGTAAATGCAATTGAGGAATATAAAAACGTATCAGAACGTTATGTGTTTCTAAGTGGACAGCATGATGATTTGGAAGAGGCAGAGCGAACTTTGGTTCAAATAATTGAAGAATTAGATACAGCTATGAGAAAGCAGTTTAAGGAACAATTTGGGCTAATTGGTAAAGAGTTTGACAAAGTTTTTAAGGCTCTTTTTGGCGGCGGTATTGCCACATTAGACTTAATGGAAGATGCTGACATATTAGATGCCGGTATACGAATAATCGCTCAACCACCAGGCAAGAAACTTCAAAATATGATGCAACTATCTGGCGGGGAAAAAGCTCTTACAGCTATAGCACTTTTGTTTGCTATTCAAAACTTGAAACCATCTCCCTTTTGTGTTCTTGATGAGATTGAGGCGGCTTTAGACGACACAAATGTAACAAGATTTGCCAACTATCTCAAAAAGCTATCAAAAAGCACTCAGTTTATTATGATTACTCATCGACGTGGGACTATGATGGAAGCTGATAGATTGTATGGAATTACCATGCAAGAAAAAGGGATTTCCACCTTGGTTTCAGTGGATTTATTAGAAAGTGAGTTGAAGTAGGATAGATTGAGTTAGAAGTAGGAGAGATTGAGTCAGAAGTAGGAGATATATTTATGTGGACCAGCAACAATTCTAACATTGCAGAAGTAGATGAAAACACACAAAATAGTGGTGAAACTTATGAAAGGGAAAGCTCCATAGATAAGAGCCATTCTATCGAAGAAGAATCAAAGAATGTAGGGTTTTTCCAGCGCCTTGTTTCGGGACTAAACAAGACTCGTGACTCCGTTATTTCGGGTATTGATGGTCTTTTTAGTGGGTTTTCTAATATTGATGAAGACTTTTATGAGGAATTGGAAGAAATATTAGTAATGGGTGATATTGGTATACGCACAACAGAAAAGATTATCCATGAGCTAAAAAATAAAGTAAAAGAACATAAAATAAAAGAGCCTTTGGAATGTCGTCAGCTCTTAATTGATACTATTAAAGAAGAAATGCAAGTTGCCAAAAGCGCCTATGAGTTTGAGGACAAAACATCAGTGATTTTTATAATAGGAGTAAATGGAGTTGGAAAAACAACCACCATTGGAAAGCTTGCAAATCAATTTAGTAAAGTTGGTAAAAAGGTTGTTATAGCTGCCGCTGATACCTTTAGAGCTGCAGCAGGAGAACAGTTAAAAGAGTGGGCCAATCGTGCTGGGGCGGATATGATTGGAGGACAAGATGGATCAGACCCTGCAGCAGTTGTTTATGATGCAGTAGCTGCTTCTAAAGCCAGAAAAGCAGATGTTTTGCTTTGTGATACCGCAGGGCGATTACATAACAAGAAGAATCTTATGGATGAGCTTAGCAAAATCAACCGAGTCATTGAAAGAGAATATTCAGATGCTCACAAGGAAACTTTAGTAGTACTAGACGCTACTACAGGTCAAAACGCACTGGTTCAGGCAAAAGAGTTTAATGAAGCTTCCAAAATAGATGGAGTAATATTAACAAAAATGGATGGAACAGCAAAAGGTGGTATCGCTGTGGCCATCCAATCAGAGCTAGGAATTCCAGTTAAATATATCGGGGTAGGTGAGTCCATCGAAGACCTACAAAAATTTAACCCTGATGAATTTGTAAATGCATTGTTTTATAAAGAAGATTAGAGTATGAGTAAGAGTAGTTAGATTATGTGCATATTCAGTTGGCGATGACAAAGCGAGTCTAAATTGAATATTTTTGTTTATTGTGCTATTATAGTGGCGAAAAGAGTGATAGTTCAATCAGGCCGACTAGTGCAAATGGAATTTTGACAAGGAAGATTTAGTTTTGGGTGAGCTCCACGATAAATGGGTAAGAATAGGTAAGTTCTCCCTAAGGAGAACTTACCTATTCTTGTAGTTTTCTAGGAGGGACTTTATCCTGTCTGTTGGGTTTAGCACTGCATCGGTTGGAACTTCTCGGTTAAGAGAATCTATAATAAAGGCTAGATATTTACTCATGTCTGACACTATTAAATAGGGCTTTTCAGCGGCTACTGGTGGAAGGTAAGTTAGATTAGTGACAACTAGTTTATCAAAATAGCCCTGCTCATAATATCTATCAAACTCATCAAATCCATTAGTAAACAATCCAAATGTGGTGCAGATAAATACTCGTTTTGCACCTCTTTCTTTTAGCAATTTAGCTGAATCAAGCATACTTTCACCTGAAGAAATCATATCATCTACAATAATAATATCTTTTCCCCATATGTCGATGCCCAAAAATTCATGAGCCACAATAGGGTTTTTGCCGCCTACAATGGTGGAATAATCTCTACGCTTATAAAACATACCCATATCAACAGATAAAACATTGGAAAAGTATATGGCTCTTTCCATAGCGCCCTCATCAGGACTGACAATGACCAAGTTGTCCTTGTCTGTTTGGATATCAGGAACTATATTAAAAAGGGCTTTTAGAAATTGATAAGCAGGATTAAAATTATCAAATCTATTTAGAGGAATTGAATTTTGGATTCTAGGATCATGAGCATCAAAAGTAATTACTCCATTTACTCCCATATCAACTAATTCTCTAAGGGCAACAGCACTGTCCAAGGACTCTCTTTTTATCCGCTTATGTTGCCTACCTCCATATAGATATGGCATAATAACAGTGATTCTAGCGGCCTTGCCTGTTGTTGCAGAAATAATTCTTTTAAGGTCTTGATAGTGGTTATCAGGAGACATATGATTGATGTGGCCGTAAGCTGTGTATGTAAGACTATAATTGCAAACATCAACCATAATAAATAAATCTGTTCCTCTAATAGACTCCTTAATATGGCCCCAGCCTTCCCCTGTACCAAAGCGAGGACAAGAAGCACTAACTAAGTAATTATTCTTGTTATAGTTTTTATATAGTGGTGATTCCTTTACTTCATAGATGCTATCTTTGCGAAAGGAAACGATGAAATCATTTACTTTTCTCCCCAATTCTTGGCTACTTTCCAAAGCCACAATTTTAAGAGGGGCATGTAAAAGGGTTTGTTCTAGTTTATCATTCTTTGACATGAGACAATCTCCTTGAAGGTAATTTAAGCTTGCTATCCACCTTGGATGAACAAAAGTTATCTTTTATTATATATACATACAAATGGATTATCAATAGTATTATCCTTAAAAACTAAATTCTATGGTATAATAACTACGCAATAGTTCTATCCCTGGGAGTCATCTCATGCTGTGATATATAAACTAAGGTAAAGTTAAAGGAGGGAGGGCAATTCCTTGCGTGCACCGATGTACGCGTTTTCTTGCCCAGGAACCTATGAACAATCATCACATAATTGAAAAGGTTTTGCCTGATTCTATTGCAGAAGAGTTGGGCATTGAATCAGGAGACAAACTACTTTCCATCAATAATCAAAAGATTAGAGATATATTCGATTACTACTATCAGGTGGAAAATGAAGAAATTGTTCTATTAATCGAAAAATTAAATAACGAAGAGTGGGAGCTGGAAATTGAAAAAGGCGAAGATGATGAATTGGGCTTGGTCTTTTCACAAAGTTTAATGGATGAGTATCGCTCCTGTAAAAATAAGTGCATTTTTTGCTTTATTGACCAGATGCCAAAAGGGATGCGAGATACATTATACTTCAAAGATGATGATTCTAGGCTTTCTTTTTTGCAGGGTAATTATATAACCTTAACTAATATGACGGATGATGATATTGATAGAATTATTAGATATCGACTCGAGCCTGTGAATATTTCCATTCATACCACTAATTCTAAGTTACGCTGTAAGATGCTTAATAATACTTTTGCTGGAAAAGCACTAAAATATGTTAAAAGGTTGTACAAAGGGAAAATAGCCATGAATGGGCAGATTGTTCTATGTAAGGGGGTAAATGACGGGAAGGAATTAGTGAGAACACTGAATGATTTAACCAAGTATTTACCCTACTTAAAAAGCGTTTCCATTGTGCCTGTTGGTATTACTAAATACAGAGAAGGGCTTTTCCAAATGGAGGTCTTTACCAAAAAAGATGCAAAGAACATTATTGATTTAATAAGAAAATACCAAGAAAAAAATCTCCAAACACATGGTTTGAACTTTGTCCATGGTGCAGACGAGTGGTATATATTGGCAGAAGAGGACTTACCAAGTGCAGCCACCTACGATGATTATCCTCAAATTGAAAATGGCGTAGGAATGCTAAGACTATTTATTGATGAGGTTAATTGTGAGTTAGAAAAACGCCCTGGTGACCATAAGGAAAGAAATATAGCTTTAGTTACCGGAACACTAGCGGCGCCTTACTTATACTCTATGTGTTTAGGCATACAAATGAAGTATCCAGGTACAAACATAGACATACACCCAATCAGAAACGATTTTTTTGGTGAAACCATAACAGTTTCAGGGCTGGTTACAGGACAGGATATTATTAACCAGTTAACAAATATGGAAAATCTGGATAAGCTACTAATACCTTGCAATATGCTACGAGATGGAGAGGAAGTTTTTCTAGATGATGTCACAGTTAATAAGCTGTCAGAAGCCTTAAAGGTAAAGGTGGAAATAGTAGGGCCAAGTGGTAAGGACTTTATAGAGGCTGTAGCATTTGTTAATTCAAGATAAATAGAAAAGGAAAGAGATGAATAACAAGCTATCCTACAATTTGATTCGCTCCAAGCGAAAAACAATTGCCATTCGAGTTACAAAAGAAGGGCTTGTTGAAGTACGAGCTCCTTTAAAGACCAGGCAAAAGACAATTGACGAGTTTGTCTTGTCAAAGGAAGAGTGGATTCAAAAAAATATAGAAAAGATTAATCAACTTCAAGAAACCAGAAGGGCTTTTTCCTTAAACTATGGAGATGAGATTTTATTAAGAGGCAAGGCATACACCTTAGTTGAAGGATTAGGAGAGATGGCAGGTTTTGATGGGCATTGCTTTTATATTCCTAAAGGATTATCAGAGGATGAAAGAAAACATGTAGTAGTTCAGATATATAAGCGTATAGCCAAGCAATTCTTGGTGGATAGAACCATGTTTTTTGGAAAGAAACTAGGGTTAATACCCGCATCTGTAAAGGTAAATAGTGCTAAAACTAGATGGGGAAGTTGCAGCAGTAAAAATAGCATAAATTTTTCTTGGCGGTTAATTATGGCAACGGATGAAGTGATTGACTATGTAATTGTCCATGAGTTGGCTCATATTAGAGAACTCAACCATTCGCCCATGTTTTGGGGTGTGGTAGGGTCGATTTTGCCTGACTACAAAACCAGGCAAAAGATGCTAAAAGAATTTCAGCAAAAAATTGCAGCAGAAAACTGGGAGTAGGTTTCTAACATCTCTACAAATGCATTTGAGTGATTGGGCCCTGAGGCGCCTACACGGTGTTAACTGCGGCTCAAAAGTTGCATAAAAGCCTAGGGTAATTATAAAGTACTGTAAAGTGAAAGTTTGGTATGTTATAATACTGTTGAATGGGATGAGAAAGGATTTTATATAGATGAGTAAACCAATTGTTGCAATTGTAGGCAGGCCTAATGTGGGGAAGTCCACATTATTTAATGCTCTTGTTGGAGAGCGGATTTCTATTGTTCAAGATACTCCAGGGGTTACAAGAGATAGAATATATGCTGATGTTTCTTGGTTAGATAAAGATTTTACCATGGTGGATACTGGTGGTATTGAGCCAGATAGTAAGGATTTAATCCTTAGTCAAATGAGAGCTCAGGCTCAAATAGCCATTGATACAGCGGATGTTATTGTTTTTTTAACAGATGTAAGGCAAGGCTTAGTGGATTCGGACTCTAAGGTTGCGGATATGCTAAGGCGTTCAGGAAAACCTGTAGTTTTAGTGGTTAATAAAGTAGATAGCTTTGATAAATTACTGACAGATGTATATGAATTTTATAACTTAGGTATTGGAGAACCTATACCTGTTTCAGCAGCTTCCAGGCTAGGAATTGGAGATATGTTAGAGGCGGTAGTTAGGCACTTCCCTAATCTAACCTCAGTTGATGAAGATGATGATAGGCCTAGGGTTGCTATAGTTGGTAAGCCCAATGTAGGTAAATCATCTATTGTTAATAAGCTTGTAGGAGAAAATAGAGTAATTGTTTCGGAAATTGCCGGAACTACCCGCGACGCAGTGGACACAGAAATTGTCTATAATGGTAAGGAGTACATTTTTATTGATACTGCTGGACTACGGCGGAAAAGTAAAATCAAAGAAGAGATTGAACGCTATAGTATCATTAGAGCTGTTGCAGCAATTGAGAGAGCAGATGTGGTAATGATAGTTATTGATGCTGTGGAGGGAATTGCTGAACAAGATGCTAAAATTGCTGGCATTGCCCATGATCGGGGCAAAGGCATTATTATAGTGGTAAATAAATGGGATGCTATTGAAAAGGATAATAAGACTGTTAGGGAATATGAGCATAAAATAAGGCAGGTGCTATCCTATTTATCATATGCAGAGATTATGTATGTGTCAGCAGTAACAGGCCAACGTTTAAACAAGATGTTTGAAATGATTGATGTTGTTATGGAAAACTCCGCCCTTAGAGTGGCTACAGGAGTTTTAAATGAGATTATGGCAGAAGCTGTAGCTATGCAACAGCCGCCATCAGATAAGGGTAAGAGATTAAAGCTTTATTATATCACCCAAGTTTCTATTAAGCCACCGTCCTTTGTTATTTTTGTTAACTACAAGGATTTAATGCACTTTTCTTACGCCAGATATATTGAAAACAAGATAAGAGAGGCCTTTGGTTTTAAAGGAACATCTATTAAATTCTTTATTAGAGAAAGAAAAGAGAAAGGAAGATAGACTGCTATGGAACGAATTATTGTTTTACTAATTGGATATGGATTTGGGTTAATCCAAGCAGGTTACCTGGTGGGGAAATTCCATAAGGTTGATATCCGAAAGGAAGGCAGTGGTAATTCAGGAGCAACAAATACAGCTAGAGTTCTAGGTTTGAAGGCTGGTTTAGTTACAGTTTTTATTGATGCTGCAAAATGCATTGTAGCAATTATCCTTGTTCGCAGCTTCTTCCAAGACCATGAAAGTGTTCAGCTACTAGCAATGTATACTGGTTTAGGAGTAACTGTAGGACATAACTTCCCATTTTATATGAAGTTTAAAGGAGGCAAGGGGATAGCGGCTATGGGAGGCCTGTTAATTACTATGGGGATTTTCGATAATCCTTGGATATTACTCATACCTCTGGCAATGCTTGTGTTGGCAGTTACATTTACTCGGTTTGTGTCTGTGGGATCACTTATGGCATCATTTGTATTTTTACTAGTAGTAATTGCCCTTGGAGAACAAGGTGCCTTTGACCTAAGCAGAGGGAATCTATTAGAGATGTATGGGCTGGTTTTTGCTCTGGTAGGCTTAGCATGGTGTAGACATATAGATAATATAAAGAGACTTATTAAAGGTGAAGAAAACCAATTTGGAAGTAGCAAGTGATATTTGGGATGAAAATATAATTAATTGATGGAAAATGGAATTTAAGGAGGAATATGATAATGAGTAAAAAATTTGAAAGAGTACAAAAGTGTTATGAGGTGGTTCGTTCCCAAACAGATTTCAAACCAAAGATGGGAATAGTACTAGGTTCAGGACTGGGCAACTATGCCAACCAGATGGAGATTGTTCATCAGATTTCATATGATGACATCCCAGGCTTTCCAGTATCCACTGTAGAAGGGCACGATGGACGCTTTTTGTTTGGCTACATAAATAAAGCTCCTGTTGTCCTTATGAAGGGGCGAGTTCATTACTATGAAGGTTATTCCATGGAAGATGTGGTTTTGCCTATTCGTCTTATGAAACTATTAGGCATCGAAACCCTATTACTTACCAACGCAGCTGGTGGTATTAATCAAACCTTCAAAGTTGGAGATTTTATGATTATTACTGACCAGATTTCTAGTTTTGTACCATCTCCTTTAATTGGAGAGAATGTTTCGGAACTAGGAGATCGTTTTACGGATATGACTCAAATATATGATTTGGAATTGCAAGGTTTACTAAGAAAAGCAGGTGCTGACATTGGGCTGGATGTAAAAGAGGGAGTTTATGTACAAGCTTCAGGACCAAACTTTGAGTCTCCTGCCGAAATAAAAATGTTTGCAGTGCTAGGAGCTGATGCTGTGGGTATGAGTACTACTTGTGAAGCCCTAGTGGCAAGACATGCAGGTCTTAGAGTTGCTGGAGTTTCTTGTATATCTAACATGGCGTCAGGTATTTCAGAAGTGGAATTAAGTCATGATGATGTCCAAAGCATTGCTAATGAAAGAGGAAGTGAATTAGAAAGCTTCATTACTGCGTATATAAATAACTGTATTGAGAAGCTGTGAAATCTAGCGGAATTATACGATTTGAATTATGTTTGATGAAATTTTGGTTTAACAAAAATTTTGTGGACAGGACTTTAGATAGGCAGGATCTTGGTGGGCAGAACCTGTCTTGTAAGAGTGTATCTGCCTTTGCAGATTGGAGGATTATATGAAAACTAGGATATATAACGCTAAAATATTAACCATGGTTCCTGATGCATCAGGAAATGTTAGTGATGAGATACTGTGTGGTGAAATAGGAATTGAAGATGGCATCATAACCTATGTAGGAGAAAAAGCCATAGGAGTATGGGATGAGGAAATAGATGCAAAAGGCAATTTAATAATGCCTGGGTTTAAAAATGCCCACACCCATTCTCCAATGACCTTTCTTCGTTCATATGCCGATGATATGGCTTTGCAAGAATGGCTGTTTGATTATGTTTTTCCAGCAGAAGCCAAGTTAACACCAGAAGATGGTTATTGGTTAACAAGATTAGCAATTTTAGAATATTTAACAAGTGGAGTAACCACTACTTTTGATATGTACTATCTACGAGATGACGTGGCAAGAGCTTTTAGGGATGCTAAGTTTAGAAATATCTTTGCCGACACCCTTATGGATGTAGCAGGTTCCATAGAAGATATGGAAGCTGACTTTCTACGTTTTAACAAAAAGGAGAATTCATTAGTTGGCCATAGATTTGGATTCCATGCGGAATATACTACCAGTAAGGAGTTAATCCAAAAGATTGTTGCACTTGCAGATAAATACAAGGCTCCAATCTATCTACATTGCCAAGAGTCTGTACCTGAAGTAGAATCTTGTCGAGAAAAAACAGGAATGACTCCCATTGCCTATCTAGATACCTTAGGAGTGTTTAATAACGGTGGCGGAATATTCCACGGTGTAATAATGGATGAAGATGATTTTGACATACTTAAAAAGCATAATATCTATGTTATTACTAATCCTGCCTCTAATTTAAAAATAGCAAGTGGCATTGCCCCAATTAATGAGTATCTAAAGCGTGGCATTAAAGTAGCCATTGGCACCGATGGTCCCGCTAGCAACAATGCTCTTGATATGTTTAGAGAGATGTTTTTGGTAACTGCCTTACAAAAGGTTACTACTAAAGATCCAAAGGTGGTTCCTGCTATGGAAGTACTAAAAATGGCAATAGTTAATGGTGCCCACGCCATAGGAATAGAAGATTGCGATTCTTTGGCTGTAGGGAAAAGAGCTGACATAATTATGTTAGATTTGCAACAGCCTAATATGCAGCCAATTCAAAATATAGCAAAGAATGTAGTATACAGCGGTAGCAAGCTAAATGTCAAAATGACTATGATAAATGGCGACATATTATACAAAAACGGCGAGTTTATACAAGATATTTCTGCTAAAGAAATATATGAAAACGCCAATAGAATCGCCAGAAGAATTTTAGGGTAAAAGGCTAATTCTTTATTGAAAAAAATAAAAATTTTCTGCTTGATTTTGTTTTGGTTTTGATATATATTATCTCAGAGAGCCCGATAATAAAGTCTAAACCATAAGGAGGTTATGCATGAAACATCTTATTAGTCCCCTGGATATGTCTATGGAGGAATTGGACTATCTGTTAGAACTGTCTCAAGACATTGAGGCGAATCCAGAGAAATACGCTAATGCGTGTAATGGAAAAAAATTAGCATCTTTATTCTATGAAGCAAGTACCAGAACCCGTTTAAGTCACGAAGCAGCAATGCTGAATCTAGGTGGCAGTATAATGGGTTTTTCTTCTGCCGATTCAAGTTCTGCAGCTAAAGGCGAAAGTGTGGCAGATACCATTAGAACAATATCTTGTTATGCAGATATTTGCGCAATGCGTCATCCAAAAGAAGGGTCAGCAACAGTAGCAGCTGCAAACTCGTCTATTCCTGTTATAAACGCAGGTGATGGGGGGCACCAACATCCAACCCAAACTCTTACAGACCTACTAACTATTAAAAGCTTAAAAGGAAGATTAGACAATATTACCATTGGTTTATGTGGTGATTTAAAGTTTGGACGTACCGTTCATTCGTTAATTACTGCATTAACTCGTTATGAAGGCATTAAATTTGTACTTATTTCACCAGATGAATTAAAAGTTCCAGAATACATTACCCATGGATATTTAGATAAATTGAATATACCTTACAAAGAAGTTATCCGCTTAGAGGACGCCATCCCTGAGTTGGATATTCTTTATATGACCAGAGTTCAAAAAGAACGTTTCTTTAACGAAGACGATTATGTTCGGATGAAAGATTTCTATATATTGGACAAAAAGAAATTAGAAAAAGCCAAAGATGATATGTTTATTCTTCATCCACTGCCACGAGTTAATGAAATAGCAGTAGAAGTGGATAATGACCCTAGAGCTGCATATTTTCAACAAGTGCAGTATGGTGTATATGCAAGAATGGCATTAATACTAATGTTACTTGATATTAAGGTGTGATGAAGGGAGAATATAACTTATGAAAAGAACATTAAATGTTGGACGAATTTCAGAAGGGTTTGTATTAGACCATATCCAAGCTGGAAAAAGCATGGAGATTTACAAATACCTACACTTAAATAAACTAGATTGTTGTGTTGCTATTATCAAAAATGCCAAAAGCAATGCCATGGGAAGCAAAGATATAATTAAAATCGAATGTCCTATTGATTTTATGGATTTGGATATTTTAGGTTTTATTGATCATAACATAACAGTTAATATTATTGAAAATGAGGAAGTAGTAGAAAAGCGGGATTTAGCACTGCCCCAAGAAATTAAAAATGTAATTAAGTGTAAAAATCCTCGTTGTATTACCTCCATTGAACAAGATTTGGATAATGTGTTTGTGCTAAAGGATGTAGAAACAAAGACATATCGCTGTGTATATTGCCAAGAAAAGAACAATAAATTAGGATAGAAATAATCATAGCGCCCACATTCCGTTGTATAATCCCAAGTATTGTAGAAATCATGATCTAGCCCTATAAGGTTCTTTACCAACTAGAAGAAAGATGGTAAAATTCATAATGTAAATGTATTAAATAAAAGAAATACCGCTAGAGAGTTTAACGCCCGTTAAAGTCTTATGTAGCGGTATTTCTTCATTTTTGCCAATAAGGAGTAAAAAGGCTTGCTATACGATGATTTTAGATTAAATGCAACAATAAATCTGAAAAAAATCTAAAATGACAAATATTATCATCGGATGGTAAAAAAAAGCTACAAACAATACTTTTTTTTTACAATTTTCTTGACAAAGACCGATATTTGCGGTATTGTTTATACAAATAAAGATTCACACTAAAGGGAAAGGAGAATCAAGCTATGGATAAGAATATCGAATTGCAAGCATTAATAGAAGAATTTCAAGAAAAAATGATAAGAGAAGAAAAGTCCTGCGAAATTTATGAAAAATTCTTAATTGCGTGTGGTCATGCAACTTTTGAATTCAAACCTGTTGAGATTGATGGTGAGACCTATGAAGCATGCTTTCTAGGTGAAGGGAAAACCGTGCTGAAATCTGAGGATTATCCAGACTACTATGGTGGCGCATATATTGATAATCGTGGCATTTTGGTAATCAACGTTGTGGGCGATTTAACAGAATGTAAAAAGAAAATTGAGCAGATTGTAGGAGAGGTGGATGGTTATATTATCAGACCGTCTCTTTACTCTTATAAGGAGCTCCTTCAAATCAAAGAACATTTTGAAAGCATGAGTATGAGCAAATTGCAAAAAGAGGTTTTTTCAAATGTTACCGGATATGGACCAAGTGACAAGGACAATCTATTTGTCGTTGAAATGGAGATTTTTGACAAAGATAGTATAAAATTGTTTAAGGACAACATATTAAATTCTGAAATGATTAAATTTAGAAAAGGAGAGCGTGATTCGGATGATACAACTATTCGGCCAGGAAGAGGAATAACACGGAATAATCTTACTGCGGGGTCGTCATTAGCATTTAGAGCATCTAGAGACACAACGCCAGGTTTTGTAGTAAGTGGACACTCTGCAGAATTTGGTGGCGGTGCCGGTACTCCATTT
>JGI20163J15578_10000501_pt1 | contig 16269 bp, 11 predicted proteins | sample TergutCu122P1_FD_15578 | JGI IMG/M metagenome (IMG submission 15578)
GGAAGTGTTGATGCCCGAACAGAAGTTAAAAACAAGGCAAAGATCAACTCATTCCATGAATTGATAATACAAAATATGGCCGTAGCAATTAAGCCTGTNGCAGATAGGGGCAACAATATCCTAAACATCGCNCCCCAATGAGAGCAACCATCAATTAAAGCTGCTTCNTCTATCTCCTTAGGAATCTCTTCAAAAAAGCCTCGCATCATCCAAACTGTAAAAGGAATATTAAAGGTCATATAGGCGATAATCAGAACAAGATGAGTGTCTAATATCCCCACAAAAACGGAAATAATAAAGAATGGAATAACAGCTGCAATTGCAGGCATCATCCTTAAAGATAGCAAGAAGAACGCCATATCTTCTTTCCGTTTAAAATCATATCGAGCCATTCCGTAAGCGGTTATACTCCCTAGAACAAGAGATATTGCTGTTGTGGAAACGGATATAATCACACTTGACCATAAAAAGCTTGGGAGATTACGCAATCTAAAAACATTGATATAACTGGTCAGATTCATCCCTGCAAACCAAGCCTCAAAAGACGGATTCCCTACTAGAGCAAGGTCACGCAAGCTTAGTGATACCATCCAGAAAAAGGGGAAAACCGAAACCACACATACGATAACAATTGCAATCCCTATGAAAAGGGAACGTATTTTTCCGTGCCATCATTACGAATTCCTCCCTTTGTTCATCTGTCTGATTAAAATTCGACTAATGATTGTGGTACATATCATCAACACAACAGCCATGGCCGCTGCACGACCAATGAAAGAGGTTAGATTAAAACCAAGCCTAAATACTCTCATGCTCATAAACTCTGTCTCAATGCCTGGTCCGCCACGGGTCAGGACAAAGGGAATATCAAAGAGCCTAAGAGAATCGATACTACGAAGGATTACTGCGATTAATATAAGGGGCTTGAGCATAGGTACAGTGATGTATCTAAACAGCTGAAAAGCCCCTGCTCCGTCAATTACTGCAGATTCAAAAGGTTCTGTAGGTAAGGATCGAATACCCGCATAGATGATAAGAGCCATAAATGGTGTCCACTGCCAAACGTCAACCAATAACACCGACCAGAAAGCATAGCCAGAGGAAAGCCAAGGAATGCTGATGCCAAAGAAGGAGAGTAGATAGTTAATCACTCCTCGCTCTGAATCAAGCATCAGCTTCCATACTTGTGCTGAAATTGCAGGCATAATTGTGATAGGAACAATCAAACATGCAAAAACGATTGGCTTTAATTTGAATTCTCGATTGATTAGATTTGCGATGAAGTATCCCAATACTAACTGGATACTTGTTGCAAGCACCATAAATTGCATACTTAATCGAATGGAATGCCAAAAGGCTCTATCTCTTCCTGAAAATAATCTGGCATAGTTCTCAAACCCAACAAACTCCACATCGGATATCATCATGCCCAATTCATAGTTGGTCATGCTCACAACATACAAAAAGATTGCAGGAAAAATCACCAACGTCACCATCAGGAAGAAAGTTGGGTATACGAATGGGGCATAAGTTTTACGGGAAGTCATCGGAGCCTTTGCTCTTTTCTCTTTTTTTATACTTTTTGAGGCAACGGTCATCAGAAGTCACATCCTCCTCGTACAATATTGACTGCTTTTTTTACAGTCCTAGATCAAGTAAGTCTTCTTGAGACATTTGAATGGCTTCTTCAACTGTAATCTCCCCAGTAATGGCTCTACTGGCATTTACCCCAATAATATCCAGCATTGGTCCTAGACGCTCTGTTGGAGGTAACCAAGAAATTCCACGATTCACTAAAGCTTCTGCTCTTTCGAAAGATTCCAGTTGTACTGGGAAGGATGGGTCTGCTGCCACCAACTCTGGCTCTAAGTAAACCGATGCCCTGGTCGGCGTACCCCCATTTTGCACATATACTTTCGCATTTGGTCTGGCGGTCATATAAACGATAAATGCCCACGCTGCCTCTTGTCTTGGGGAATTTGCACCTAAGCCAATGCCCCAACCTGCTAATGCAGCAGCATCCCCTGCTGGGCCTGTAGGTGTGGGAACAAATCCTACTCTGTCGTATACTTGGGATTGAGCAGGATCAAGTATTCGACTTGCTAGTGCAGTGGCATCTAACCACATTGCAGCTCTTCCTTCCATAAATGTTCCAACGGCTTCTTCATGAGTGAAGGTGGTTACATCAGGAGGAGCATTTTCCAACAAATCCACAAAGAATTGAAGAGATTCAACGGTTCCTGGATCGGTCATTGTAGGCTCTTTTGTCTGTTGATCCATGAATCCATCAGAGAAATTATACATAATGGTCATCCAACCAGAAGCAGCATGAATACCAGTAGCCGCACGCATGGATACACCAAATACATCCTCTTCTACTTCGTTGAAGAATCTAGCAAGCTCAAGAAACTCATCCATAGTAGTGGGGGGTTGACGATTATGAGCCTCAAATAAATCCGTTCTGTAAGCAACAAATCGGGTCTCCCCTGCTAGAGGAATCGTTAGTTGCTGACCGTCAAAAGAAGAAATACCATGACGATAGGCGGCAATAATGTCTTCAAAATCATACCATTCTGGTGTTTTAAAGGTATCGTCTATAAAGGGTTGCAAAGGCTGCAGTACCCCACGAGAACCAAATTCTGCTATCCAGAAACCATCTGTCATAATCGCATCATAATCTCCTTGCCCTCCTGTAAAGTCAAGTAAGATATCTGTCTGGAGTTGCACCTCGTTCATTACAATCCAATTCACTTCGATTCCTGTTAGTTCCGTAAAGTCTTCTACCATGGCTCGTTGCATAGCTTCAGTACTAGGGTGAGTCGCCATTGCCACAGTAATGGTGGTTCCACCATGAAGCTCTCTCATGGCTTCTCCCCAACCTTCTACTGTTGACACATCAAAATCCCCTCTATCCACCTCTGCTCCTGGGGTATCATCAGTGGTTGCTGGTGCATCTTGTTGTCCGTTTCCACATGCAACAAGTAGCAGTATCAAACTCATTGCTATGGCAATACATGTAATCACTTTACTTTTCTTTTTCATTTCTCTCCTCCTGAAAAAAGTTTTGTCCATCCATCAGTAATCGGGATACCGTTTCCCTCTGATGATGGATTGGTTGATGGTTACACAACTTGTATCCGCCTCACGTTTCATGATTCTATTTATACCCTTGATGGATTTTCGTCTACCAAGGGTTATTTAAGCTGGTGGTCTTTGCTCTCATTAGCCTAACCTGACTGAGCCACAAACTAAATGTCTTAAATTTTATAGGGTCTCCAGCTCTTGTAATATTTTGCTCTTTCCCACTACAAAGCAACCATATAAGCCAGCATTTTCCTTCAGATCACTCAAAAGAAGTTTGGGAGCAAAAGGGAGAAACTGCTTTAACTCTCTTTCGATTCCGTCTATGATATGAGAACCTAGTTTTAGATAATCTCCTCCAAATATAACCGTTTGAATATCTAGTATTCCACAACAATTATAAATTATTCTTCCTATTTTCCGACCATTTTCATGTAATATCTGGTTCACATAAGGGTCTTCTGCCTTTGAAAGTTCAATTATCTTTCCAAAAGTTATCTTCTCGTTTCTCTTATCAATTTGTTTAATGGCTTTCATTAGACCATTTAATGCAACCGTCTCCTCTACTCGCTTTCCATCTTCTTGTACGGTGAGACCAAGCTCACCTGCTGCATTATTGCGACCCTCATATAACCTGTCATTGATAATTATGCCCACACCAAAACCTAGTCCACAACTTACATAGATTAAATTTCTCAAACCTAGCTCTTGATTGAAATTAAACTCTCCAATAGCAGCAAGGTTAACATCGTTCTTCACGACAACAGGAACCTCAAATTTTTCCTGTAGATACTGCTTCAATTGAATCCGTGTCCACACATGGTGATGGACTTCCGAATAATACTCTTCTCCTTCTCTGTCTATAATCCCTGGATGGGAAATCACCACCATTCCTATTTCCTGGATAGAAATGTTATGTTCTTTCATTATCTTTTCAAACTTATGCCACACCTGCTCTCTTTTTTCTTCTGGAGTGGCTCCTCTATCCACTTTAATCTGCTCTGTTCCAATAAAATTGTAGAGCATATCCCCTATTGCGCATATAGGCTCATGGAAGGAAAGATCGATTGCCGCAACATAGCGAAATGATCCGTTAAAATAGAGCATAATGGGCTTTCTTCCACCATTTTTGCTGGCTTCACCTTCCCCTTTTTCCACGATTAAACCAAGGGAGAGTAGCCTTGACACATGCTGAGAAATCGCAGGCTTACTAAGACCGAGCTCTCTTGCTAATTCGGTCTTTGAAACACCATTATTCTTGCAAATATGATTGATAATGGCTTTTTGATTAATAATGCGACTTGTGTTTCGATCTGCTGTTTTGATGATAAAGCCGCCTCCTACTGGATTTTAATTTGGTTTAGTTAGTTCACTTACCTTACTAACTTTTATGCTAACACTCTTTCCATTCTATGTCAATAAAAAATAGACTACCCTTCACGCTTACCCCAGGGGATATGCTCTTGGGGTAAGCTTGAAAGGTAGTCTGCTTTTGCTTATCTTTTAATCGTCATAGGATTCTAATATTTCCAACACTGTAATCACTTGCTCTTTCGTGATTCTCTCAGAGGATGCTTTATTTTTAAAGCAAGTTAAAAAATGTTGTAACTCTTTAAGATAGGCCGTACTTGGCGGCGTATTAATGCTGGAGCTTATATTCAACTCCTCATCACTATTTTTAAACAAATACGGAGATTCACTGCCTCTTTCATAAGCAGTCATTGTTTCTCCATCAAAAATCACAAGAGCATCTTCAAAGTACACACGAAAGTTTTGAGTGAAAGGTAGCGGAACATCAAACCAGCCAAATTCTACACAGACAGTAAGACGTTCATAATCGTAGTTGATTCTATAATACTCTTTTTCTTCACCCTCTTTTCTTCCACCACTATAGATGGAGAAACCACTAGGGCGTCCAAACAAACTTACCACCATGTCTAAGTCATGGATATGAAGATCATAGGGCAACAATCCACTCTTCTCCTTGTGGAATATCCAACCACCGGTAATCCAATTGGGTCGTTGTATAAATCTACAAAAATGTGCATCTAACACTTTGCCATATTTTTCCTCTTTTACTAAATTCGTAAGTTTTTCATATTCATTCCAAAATCGTAAGACTTGAGCAACATACAATTGAACACCATGTTCCTCTGCTACCTTATAAAGCTCCTTAGCTTGCATCGAAGACAAACAAAGTGGCTTTTCCGATATGCAAGTTATCCCTGCCTGTAAGATCGTTTTAATCTGTTCGTAATGCAAAAAGGTAGGGGTACAAACAATCACCATATCCAAATCGGGATGCTCCAGCATCTCTTGCAAATTCGAATAAAAAGTAACCCCCATATCTTTTGCTACTTGCTTATTCTTTACATCTAAATCGCATATTGCAACTACTTTTCCTTCGGGAATTTCTTCAATATTGCTGATATGGGTTTTGCCCATACCCCCCATCCCTAATATTGCTATTTTTATCCACATACACCTTCCTCCACACTAACTTTTCATGATTTTTTTGTTTAAGGCAATAGTCTCCACGTACGAAACCTTGGCCAGCCTGCATATTGTCTAAATCCCTCTGCATAAGGAACACTACATTGTTGCCCTCTATATTTGTTGCCTGTTCTCACAAAATCTAAAAAATCGATATGATCGTGTTCATATAACCATTCAATTTGGCTTTTATGACAAGCAACCGCTTGCATTTTCCTTTCCATAACAGGTGTAATGTCAACATATTCCGTAGGAATAAAACCGATGCCCGCCAAAGAGTCCATGTAAAAAATAGGCGGGAAATCGGTAGTATATTTACTTTCTGTAAATACATGAGGAACAGTACTAACAAAGGAAGCATCAAATGCCATCTTGCTTGTTTCAATATGATCACGCATATAATCATCTGGGTTATGAGTGATGATTACATCTGGTTTCGTTTTACGAATGAGTTCAATCAATCTTAATCTGGCTTCTTTATTACTGGCTTCCACTGTTCCATCATGTACGTCAATACAATGGTAATCTGCACCGATGATCTCTGCTGCCGCTTCACTTTCTCTTCTGCGAATTGCCCGTAACTCATCAGGCATAATCACAACATGTCCCATATCTCCATCCGCTATAGTACACATTGTAACTTTGTGACCCTCCTGTACATAGCGAATCAACGTTCCCCCACACCCGATTTCAATATCATCAGGATGACATCCTATTGCCAAAATATTCATTTCCATCCCCTCCTCTTTTTATTTTTAATGCCATTTAATAATTGTAATCCGAATCGTTAGTGAATACCCCTGTAAATCTTTAATTGTCTGTTATATTCACCTCTTTATCTTGATTTTAGTTGATGGGTGAAACATTGTCAAGAGATGCGTTTTTAAAGTTTTTTTAAAAATATACCTCTTTTTATAGCTTTTTTCTTTAATCTTTGATAAGATAAGCAATGTAGGCTCAAAGCAATCTCCAAAAATATAACGAAAGGAGAGTATGATTATTTACTTTTAAGCATAATCATACACACAAAGCATCATGATTACAGTATATCTTTTTTGGCTAGGAATATTTGGCGCCCTATTAGCTCTTGCATTTGCTTACGTACAAATCCGCAAGGTTCTTGCTTTTTCAGAGGGCAATGAGAAAATGATTAAAATTGCAAGTGCCATACGCCTTGGTGCAGGCGCTTATCTTAAACGACAATATTCCGCGGTAATCAAGTTTTTCGCTATCGTATTCGTTGTGCTGTGTATTCTTGCTTATGTTCCAACATTCCTTGGGTATGAAGGGTTTGTGAATCAATACGCTCCTTTTGCTTTTATAACTGGGGGCTTCTTTACTGGCTTATCTGGATATATTGGAATGAAAGTTGCCACAAATTCCAACGCCCGTACGGCAAATGCCGCTTCCAAGAGCTTGAATAAGGGCCTTCGCGTCTCCTTTGCCTCTGGAACAGTGATGGGATTTGTTGTTGTAGGTTTCACTCTTCTTGATATTACCGCTTGGTTTCTAGTCCTTCGTTTTGTCTTTGGAGAATGTTATTTTGTCATTGGACAGTCTATGGTTAAATTTGGTCTTGGTGTTGCTTCTATGGCAATGTTCGCCCGGGTTGGTGGCGGAATCTTTACTAAAGCTGCAGATGTTGGCGCCGACTTAGTGGGCAAGGTAGAAGCAGGAATACCTGAGGACGACCCTAGGAATCCTGCAGTAATTGCCGACAATGTTGGAGATAATGTGGGAGACGTTGCAGGTATGGGGGCAGACCTTTACGAAGCATATGCTCATGCCATCATTGCAACATTTGCCCTTGGAGTAGGGATTTATAGTTATGGAGGGATGTTACTCCCTATTCTCATCTGTGTGGTAGGTGTTCTTGCTTCAATTATAGGGACTTTCTTTGTTAGAACCGGCGAAAAAGCCAGCCAGAAAACATTGCTTCGCTCCTTACATATGGGAACTTATCTCTCTGCCGCCTTAGTGGCCATTGCCGCCCTCCCCCTTACTTTCTTCGTTGCCAATTTAGAAGGAAGCGGTGCCATGATTGAGCATGCTTGGGGAACTTATATCGCTATTGTGATTGGTGTTGTTTCAGGATTAATCATCGCTGCTTTTACGGAGTATTATACTTCTGATACCCATAAGCCTACCAGGGAGCTTGCCGCTTCCAGCGAAACCGGCTCTGCAACGGTGATGATTGGCGGTTTAGCTCTGGGCATGAGAGCCTCTGTTGGTCCTGTTATGACTGTAGCCACTGCTGCCCTCCTTAGCTTTCTCGCCTCAAGTGGAAGCACCAACTTTGCCGCCGGACTATATGGTATAGGCATTGCTTCTGTTGGTTTAGTTGCAACTCTTGCCATCAACCTTGCTGCTGACGCTTTTGGTCCTGTCGCAGATAATGCCGGAGGAATCGCAGAGATGGCGGGGCTTCCCAAAGAGGTGCGGAAAAGAACAGATGCTTTAGACTCTTTAGGCAACACTACTGCAGCTACAGGAAAAGGATTCTCCATTGGTGCTACTGGTTTCTCTGCTCTTGCCTTACTAGTTTCCTACGTTACTTTGGCCGAGTCTCAAGGAGCTACTTTAAATTTAGAAATCACCAATCCACCTCTTCTGGTAGGTCTTTTTATCGGCGCAACTACCGCATTTTTCTTCGCTTCACTGACTATTTCAGCAGTACACGAAGCTGCTCAAAGTATTGTTCTAGAAGTTCGCAGACAGTTCCGTGAGATCAAAGGATTGATGGAAGGTCTGGCAGAGCCTGATTACACCACCTGCGTTGATCTGTGCACCAAAAGCGCCTTAAGGAAGATGGTCGCTCCATCTCTTCTGGCTTTTGTTGTACCCATTGTTACCGGTCTTCTTTTAGGTCCTTCTGGAGTCATTGGAATGCTTACCGGCATTATCGTTACCGGCTTTACCCTAGCGGTCTTTATGTTGACTTCTGGAGGTGCATGGGATAATGCCAAGAAATATATAGAAGCCGGCAATCATAACGGCAAAGGTAGCGAGGAACACAAAGCAGCTGTAATTGGTGATACGGTAGGGGATCCTTTTAAAGATACTGCAGGTCCTTCCTTTAATATTTTAATCACACTTTCTTCTGCAGTTTCTCTTGTATTTGTAGGTGTAACTGTGATGTTCTCCCTCATGTAGGAGATGAAATCCCTATAGCAAAGACTTTTGATTTAATTTAATGGTGCTTTTTTACATCTTAGGATTTGCCCATAAAAGTTGACAATGATGTTCCACCAGTGATAGTATGTCATTATAAAATTCAAGGCTCATGGATTCAACTTCCATCAGCCTAAGATTGAGAGACCATTTATGTCTGTAAAAGATTTTTCAAAGGCAACCTCTACGAAAGTTAGAGTTTTAGCCGCTATCCGACATTTTAATATCATCGCTATAAAAGACATCTCCAATCACTGTGACTTAAGTATCCCTATTGTGACCCGCCATGTTGATTCTATGGTTCATGAGGGATTGCTTAAAGAACACATTGTGCCTATTTCTACAGTGGGCAGGAAACCTAAACAATACAGCTTAAACTCTAATTATGGTTATATCATAGGGATAGAACTAGGGCTGGTCAATGTGGCCCGAATTGGAATTTTTGAATTTGATGGCACTCTCCTCTCAAGTTACAACTTAAATTTTAGTGAACAATGGAGCCCTGAAGAAACCATCCATAAGATTATAAATGCCGTGGAGGAGCAAACAAAGCTTCATTCCATAGATCCAGGGAAAATCTTGCATTTTGTCATTGGCAACCCTGGTATTGTGAATCCTCGCACAGGAACCATGGTGTCCGCTGCAATGTGTGCCAATTGGAACCGATTGCCCCTTCGCACTATTTTCCAAGATTATTTTAATGTGCCCACAAAGGTGATTAATGACATCAACCTCTCTGCTATTGGGGAAAAGGAATTTGGAATCGGCAAAGGCTATAACAACTTTATCTTTGTACGCCAAGCCACTGGTGTGAAGGCCGGGATTATTCTTAAGAATCGTTTGTATCAAGGAGAAAATCGTGCCGCCGGAGAGATCGGCAATAGTATTCTATCTGTTATGGAAGAAGGGCAAATTGTTCATAAAAAAGCCGAGTCCCTTCTTAGTCTGCCTGCCATTTGTCAGCAAATTGCTAGTCGGCTAAAGGATCACCCAACAGATATATTCTATGGAATCACAGGAGGTCTCCCAGAAAATGTAACCATAGATAACATTGCAAATGTTTTAGGCAAACATAGCTATGTAAACGAACACATCACGGAAGCTGGAGAACGCTTGGGTTATGCTCTGGTAAATGTAGTCTCCACTTTAGATATTGCCTTAGTTGTTCTGGGCGGCGAGCCTATGAAATTTAGCAATTATTATCTTAAGCCTATCCGGGATATATTAGGTTCATATCTACCCTACCCACCAACTGTTGTTACCTCCTATCTAGGAGATGATGTAGCACTGTATGGTGCTTTTGCCGTTGGTCAAAGCAGTGTCTTGGAGATGATCCCTTAATCGTATTCTTTGATACGAGCATCAAAAGATCATTAAATGAATACTTACATTCATTATGTATGACTTTGGGACGGGCAAAACACATACGAGGGAACAGGAGCATAGCGACTGAGGGTTCCCGAGATGAAAAAGTCGCACGATTCGTGCGGATTTTGATAGGGTCTTATTTTCCACTTCGGCTTACATGCTCTCTTCGATATCTGGCCGGAGTTGTTCCGGTTTTTTTCTTAAATACTCTTGTGAAATAACTTTGGCTTTCAAAGCCAACCATTTCTGGTATATCTATAATATCAATCTTTTTATCCACCAATAGCTTCTTGCTTTCTTCTATTCGAATATAAGCAATGTATTCCCCCAAAGTCTGTCCTGTTCCCTCTTTGAAAATTCGACAAAAATACGATTGACTAATAAACAGATCGTCTGCTATCTCTTTTAAGGTTAACCTCTGGGCATAATTGCGTTTAATGTATTCCACTGCTTGATAGATAACATCTGTATGCTTTGCTTTGGAAAAGTCAAATACATGAAGGGTAAAACGTCGAATTACCGTTTGAAGCCACAAAGCAATATCCTCTACAGAGGTAAAAGTATCAATCTCTCTTAGATAATCATAATTTAACCCCAAGATAGAGTTAATATCGCCACCCCCTTTTAGGGCTGCTCTTGACAACAGAACAATTAGCTCTACAATACGGGAGCGTAGCACCTCTAAATTACCACCGCAGTAAAACATCATCTGTTCCAACATCTTCCCTAAGGTGTCATTGGCCAGATGGATATCCCCTTTGCTAATGGCGGTTAGCAATTCATTCTCCATTTCTAAGGGGTATGCCACGCTAAAAAAGTCCATTTGTTTAGATACAGATTCCACCATCAAAGGGCGGGAAAAATAGCTGGCCACCACATAATAGAGATGCTCACTAATCCCATGAGCTTGCCCAGGGCTTCGAAGGGGAATTGCATGAATAGACTCTCGTAGACCCTCTTTGTCCTCCAAGGAAACCTTTCCTTGAATATCAAATTCTAGAAAATCTTCATAATCCGTGAGCAGGAAAGGTCCCAGCAATACACCTGATAAGAGGTTTCCTTTATCATCCAGCAAAGGAGAGGCACAATATGCCAAACCAGAAGGAGCATAGAAAATATAGCGACCACCAAAACGCCGTGCTTGATAACATCCATAAAGAAAAGAAATGCGACAACTTTCCACACAATCCATCTTCTCGTGGAGTTCTTGGATGAATCCTTCCAACTCTTTATGTACAGAGGATTGGAATAATACGGTTCCACAAGTGTCTAGAACCATAACCCCAAGGCCTGATGCAATTGATAAGTTTTCGAAGTGTTTATATTTGTCCATAGTACATATGCTCCATATATAATTGATTGAAGGTTTTATCACTTCCCAAATCGATTTCTTTTCCTTTTTTAGCAATACCTTCCATTCGCTCTTTTCCTTGTGGGTCGTATAAACTTAGTTTCACTCCATGTAAGGCACTATTTCCTACCGCTTTTATCTTGGACTGTGCCTCTTTTGGTAACAAACCAATCCCTATTGCTTTCACAACATCTAATTTGTAACCAAATCCACCTGCGATATAGATGTTCTCCACTTCATTATAAGTCACTCCATAATGGGAAACTAAAGTTTCTATTCCCGCTCTAATTGCTGATTTTGCCAATTGAATTTCACGAATATCTTTTTGAGTGAATGTAATCTCTTCCCCACTGGGGGTTTTTGCCAGATAAAATCCCTCCTCAAAGAGATCTTCTTCTAGCAATCCTGTTTCATCCATGAGCTCATGGTCTAATAATTCATAAACCACATCAATTACTCCTGTGCCACATATTCCAATAGGCGGCTTATCTCTAATGGTTTTTATAATGGGCTGTCCTTCTTTTAAGGTCACTTTGTATATCCCTCCTGGGATACTGCCTACCCCACAGGTGATGTTAACTCCTTCAAAAGCTGGGCCTGCAGCAGTAGAGGCCGCTATTATTCTGTCTTTGTTCCCTATTGCAACCTCTCCGTTGGTACCTAAATCTACCAATATGGACACTCCATCCCTCTCTTCAAAGTTCAGACCATAAAGACCAGCAACAATATCTCCTCCTACAAAAGTTGAAATACCAGGAAATATTTTGATAGGGAAATCTTCTTTTCCTCTAGAATTACCCTTCCCCAAATCCTCCTTATCTGAAAGTTTTCTTATCTCATTAAAACCTTCACCAAATAGCTCCTGGAAAGTGATTTCAATCGTATCTATATTCACTGGAGTAAAAGGAGAAACTCCTAAGGTTTCACAAGAATATCCCATTAAAAGATGAACCAAGGTTGTATTGGCGGCAATGTGCATCCTCTCAATAATTATTTTCTCTTCCCCTTCTTTTTCTGTTGATAAAAGATGGCCAATTCCTTCATGTAAATCTTCCAATAACAGCTTTCGCAAGAGACCTCCATGACCTTTGTTAGAAGCTTCTATTCTGCTGATTACATCTGCTCCATATGAACGACCAGAGTTAGTAGCTGTATACACTCCTTTAACCTCTCCATTATTCAGCTTTACTAACTGCATGGCAATCGTGGTTGTCCCGATATCCACAGCGATTCCGTATTTTTCTCCTTCACATCTCCTTGATTCTTCTATATTTTCGTCATTTCCTTCATCATCTATATTTTTTGTAGCCTTTAATTTTTTTGTATCTTTTGTATCTTTTGACTCTTCTGCATCTTTTATTTTTTCCACAATCTCCATAGACTTCACTTTTCTTAGATCCTCTGGCATGTCTGTTACAGTTAAAGCATCAAACTCTTCCTGATATGCTTTTAACCTGATTGCACAAGAGGTTTGAGGATGAGCATAACAAGCCAAGCGACACCCTTCTTCTAATTCTTCCTTAGAAAAGAACTTAATATCTTCTTTAGAAGGAGAGATTTGCCCCTCTATCACCCAAACTTTACATTTTCCACAGATTCCTTTGCCGCCACAAGGAGCCGGGATGAGGACTCCATTTTTTTGAAGGATTTCAAGAATTGATTCACCCACCTCACCAGAGACAACATTTGTTTCCTCTCCTTCTACTGTTATAGCAATGCTTCCTGTTTTTCTTACCTTACAATTGAGTTCAGGACATGAACTACAATCCTGTGCAAGATTAAACACCTTGGAATTTTCTTTAAGGAGAAATATTTGGCAGGTACTTTTTACAGGATCAAGCATAAAACTCTCTTTTATCCCTATTCCTGCAAGCTCTTTTGCCTTTGTAACCTCCCATGCTTTTTTTTGAATATCCATGACAATATCCCTTGGGGCTTCTAAACGCTTCATCACACCCCAGTTATCTTTTTGGCAAATCTCTATGATAGGCTTTTTCAATAAGGTTCCCATCTGAAAAAGATAATCGTCAGCTATAGCATCAACTAACATCCCTTTTAGATAGTCACCCTCTTTGAATAACTGAGTTGACCACTCACTTATCTCACCTCCAATGGATGTAATGCAAAAAATCCCTTGGAACTTCTCCTGGTTTGTAGCGGAATCACAACTCACGTTAAAACCACACTCTTTATTAGAATTATCCCTTGGGTCAAGAGAATAATTAGACGAGCATTCTTTTGTTTGACTTATAAATAAGTCGCCTTCATCCAAGTTACCCATCGCCAAAAGGGCTACTGGTTTTATCTTTTCATATGCTTGCTCAAGAATTTCTTCATACTCATCCACTACTTCAAAGTATATTTCACTTTCTTCATTACAATCAATTAGCATCAGCACATGATCTCTATTTATTTCAATTTCAAAATCTGTGATTTTCATCTTCACATCCTCAATTTACACTTCTATCCTGTACTTAATACTTCGTCTTTGAAATTTGTCCCGTTGTATCTCTGTGTCATCATCAATGATTCATGTTTTTTAGAAAATTATATCTCTCTTTATACTTAATCTCAACCCTCTTTCCATATTTTAAAGGCTGGCTTCGCTCTTAGATTTTGCGTAACCAGCCCACTTCAACGATATACCCTCTTATTTAAGCATTTCCTCTGGGGAAACTCTGCCACTCCCCAAAGGCTAATGCCTACTCTAGGATTGCAAAGTTATCACTTTTCTCGCTACACAAATGTTACTGCCATCTCTGCTGCTGAAGCTGCATCAGGGGTGTATCCATCCGCACCAATAGAGTCTGCAAAGGTCTGAGTAAGTGGTGCTCCACCAACCATCACTTTAACATCACCTCTTATGCCCGCATCCTTTAATGCTTGTATCACTACTCCACATTCGTTCATTGTAGTGGTTAACAAGGCAGACATCAATAGAATTTGTGGCTTTAATTCTTTCACTGTCTCAACAATTTTATCTTCATGAACATCGATGCCTAAGTCAATGATTTCAAATCCAGAACCTTCTAACATCATCTTAACAAGATTTTTGCCAATGTCATGTAAATCTCCTTTAACGGTACAGATCACCCCACGACCAATGGGTTCAACCCCTTCTTCGATCAACTTTGTCTTGAGGATTTCTGTTCCTTTATTGAGGGCTCTTGCTGCCACAAGAACTTCTGGCACAAACACTTCGTTGTTCTTGAATTTAACCCCTAGTTCACCCATTCCTTTTAGCAACCCTTGCTCCAAAATCTCTCCTGCTGTAAATCCTTCTTCTAATGCTTCATTCACTAAAGTAACCACTTCTTTTGCTTTGCCTTTGTATACCGCATTTCCTATGTTTTCTATTATAGACATGCTTTTTCCTCCTCGCCTACTTTGTTTTCTTTATGGCTTCTCTTATTTTTTATCACATTATTTTTTGAAAACCCCAAAAATTGTCTTGACATTTATATTATTTTTTCTGATTATATCATATCTTACTATCATTTGTAAGCATTCTTATGATTTCTGGTAAAGCTATGCCATTGCTACAATCCCATAAACTGGATTGCCTTCCCTGGTGCTTAACTCCTGAGATCGTACTTAGCCGGGTCTAACTTATCACATTCATCAATGATATTCTCTGTGAATTCCCTTACATCCTCTGGCATACCTGCAACAGTTTCGGTTAAATTCTCAAGCCAAGTCAACTCTTTGTCGTTCAGCTTGCATGCACCATTGTCATGGGCTCTTTGCATGTGTTCAAAGGCTAATGCTGCTGCCTTTTTAGACCTTGGATAATGGCCCTCTTCTTTCACTAATTCTTTAGAAATCTCAAGAACAACATCTGGACGCAGTACATAGGCCTGAGGGTCAAAGCTACTGTCGCTATCCACATGTAAATCACGAAGTAATCGTGCTGTCTCAGAACCTCTCTTCGTCCCTTCGTTCATCAGACGACAATCATATACCAACTGCTCAAAAGATACTGTTGGTGCCATGCCACCTAATAACTTAATGTTTTGAATGGATTCATTGCTCCAAATGTCCGCCACAGCCATTGCAATATTTCCTACTGGAGACAGGTGAGCACAAGCTGCGGTTCTTCCTTCTAAAGAAATAGGGGTTCCTGTAATGGCTTTTATATATACCCCTTCATAGCCACAATCTTTGTGGGGTCCTTTGGCTCCACATTCAATAGCAACCAAACTTCTTACCGCTGAAATCACTCGCACTGCTGCTGAGAACACTTTAGGAATATAATTGCGATCCGCCAATACCATCGCTGTATTGGCGAATCCACAGGCAGTATCTCCAGAAGCTATCGTTCCTGTACTCTCCCCAATTCGTACAATCTCCGTCCATAATTTAGCCATATCTGTGCAACCAAGGACAGAAAGTGCAAAAATAGATTTCTCAATGTCACAGAACATAATCGCGTCATCATGAGTCTCTTTGCCACCTACGGATTCAATCGCTAGGAAATCCGCACCTGCCCTAGCACAACCTTCAAAGGTTTGTAATATGGCATCCCATTGCTTACCACGCCACATATGCTCTATGGATGGACCTTCTCTGATATCTGTTGGCGTAATCCTTACTGCCCCTTTAATGCCATGTTTCCCTTCATACTCTTTAATAACATCGACAACATTTTTTGTAACTTCTATGCCCCAGGCAGGATTCTCTGTAAGAGGAGGTAACGTTTCAATTTCTGCTACAAATCCTGGTACATATAACTCTTTAGCACGATCACAGATTCCAGTAATAATCTCTCGATAGTTCTTGATGACTTCAGGCATTGTCTCCTTGGT
>JGI20163J15578_10000502_pt1 | contig 16258 bp, 14 predicted proteins | sample TergutCu122P1_FD_15578 | JGI IMG/M metagenome (IMG submission 15578)
TTTCTATTTTTTAAACCACCTAAAATAGGATGAGTAATATCTGTCCAAATATTACCAAATTTTCTTTCCTTTACATTACCAAAGGTATGATTGGGGGTAAATTGATCACAATGAACATTACCATTCCAATCAACCTGGCCAATGGCTATTCCAGAACGATTCCCACCATTAGTTCTTAATAACTCTGCCACTCGCTCTGCTTGTTCCTTATCAATATTCTTTAAATATTCATATATATATATGCCATCACAATGGTTATCCACAGTGAGAATTTCCTTATCTAGACCCCGATTATGAAAATCTTTAGTCCAATGGATAATTTTATCCATAACCTGCTTGGTTTCCTCATGGGTAATATCTTCGTTAATCATTTCATTTCCTCTTCCGGAGTAAACTAAATGATAAAAACAGATACGAGGTATATTCTCTTCCTCAACAAGCTTAAATATATCATCAAGGTCTTTATAATTATGTTTGTTGATAGTGAAACGAAGACCTATCTTTTGACCTGCAGAGAGACAATTTCTGATACCTCTTAAAGCCTTTTCATAAGCACCTTTTTGCCCTCGGAAACGGTCATTATTGTCTCCAATACCATCCAGACTAATACCTACATAACTGATACCTATTTCTTTAAAACTTTGTGCCATCTGAGGTGTTATTAATGTTCCATTTGTAGAAATAGTGGAACGAATACCTTTGCTTTTTGCATAAGCAGCTAATTCTAATAAATCATCTCGTACAAGGGGTTCTCCTCCTGAAAAAAGTATAACAGGTACATTAAACTCTGCCAGATCATCTATAAATTTTTTCCCTTCAGACGTTGTTAACTCATCAGGATATTTTTTATTCTCTGACGAAGAATAGCAATGGATACAGTTGAGATTGCAAGTTCGTGTACAGTTCCAAACAACTACCGGACCCCTTCCATGAGTTGTTCCATGCTGGGTTCCCTTTGCTTCTTTTACATATCTTAAATTGTCACCATAATGCTCATTATTTAAGAGTAATTTAGTTACACTTATCAAGGAAATTCCTCCCTAACTTTTACATCTACTATGATACTAAAATTGCTTCTAAAAGTCCATCTAGGGTATATTCAGATGCTTCCACGTCTATATGTAACCCTAATTCAACAGCCGTACTGGTGGTAATTGGTCCTATAGATGCCAATTTCACATCGGCTAAAAGTTGTGGCAGTTCATTTTTATCAAACATACTTACAAAGTTTTTAACTGTTGAAGAACTTGTGAAAGTTATTATGTTAATTTTTTTATTTACCAGCAAGTCTTTAATGTTGTTTGCTTGACTATTGCTTGTAACTGTTTTGTATGCAGTTACTTCGTGAACATCTGCACCCATTGATTTTAAAGCTTCAGGAAGGATTTTGCGAGCAATGTCCGGTCTTGGTAAAAGAATTTTCTTACCTGTAAGATCCTCTCCCTGCATTTCTTCTATAATAGCCTCGGCTCTATATTCACCGGGTATATACTCCACATGCAGACCATATTTTTCGAGTGCCTCTTTGGTTTTTGGACCAACAGCACCTATTCTAATACCTTTTAACTCACGAAAGTCCATTTCATTAATTGACAAACGCTCATAAAAGGCTTGTACTCCATTAACACTGGTGAATATGATCCAATCAAAATCACTTACTGCAGTTATTACTTTATCTAAAGGTGCATAATCATCTGCCGGTATAATATCTATTGTAGGAAATTCTATAGGAATTCCCCCAAGGTCTTGAATCATCTTGGAAAAAATACTGGCTTGACCTCTGGAACGTGTTACCAATACACGCTTTCCCCATAAAGGTCTTTTTTCCACCCATTTTAATTCCTCACGCAGAGAAACAACCTCACCTACGATAATGATAGTAGGATTTTTGAACCCTTGTTCTTGGGATTTTTGAACTATTTCTTTTAACGTTGATGTTAAAGTTGTTTGCTCCGGAAGGGTTCCCCAGCGTATAAGGGCAACTGGCGTATCAGGTGATCTGCCATTTTCTATGAGTTTTTCTACTATTTTAGGCAGGTTAGCCATACCCATTAAAAATACCAGGGTGCCAATACCCGTACTAATCTTTGCCCAATCGATATCTGTATCTTCTTTTGTAGGGTCTTCATTACCGGTAATAAAGGCTACATTGGAAGTTAAGCCTCTATGGGTTACCGGAATCCCTGCATAGGCAGGAACCGCAATTGCAGAAGTAATGCCCGGCACTACTTCAAAGGGGATATTGTTTTCTACAAGCTCAAGAGCCTCTTCACCACCGCGACCAAAAACAAAAGAGTCTCCGCCTTTTAGTCTGGTTACTACTTTATTTTCTAAAGCCTTAACAACCAGTAGGCTATTAATTTCTTCCTGGGTTAAAGTATGTCTTTCCGGAGATTTTCCAACGTAAATTAATTCAGCATTCTTTGATACATATTCTAATAAACTTGGGTTAACAAGTCTATCATATACTAATACATCTGCTTTTTTGATACATTCCAGCCCTTTTACAGTAATTAAACCAGGGTCGCCCGGTCCGGCACCAACTAAATATACATAAGCCTTATTATTTTGCATCTGCATCAGTCTCCTGTCTTACTTCTTTTAAAATTTCCCCTGCACCCTTTTCTACTAAACGCTGTGCCAGTTGAATTCCAAGTTCTTCATTTTTGCTAATACATCCCTGTATTTTATCTCTAATTAAAGTATTTCCATCGAGGCTGGCTACCATAGCTTCCAAAGTAAGTGATTTATCATGGACTTTTCCTAATGCTCCTATTGGAATTTGGCATCCTCCTTCAAGATAAGATAACAAAGATCGTTCTGCCGATACCTCATATGCAGATTGTTCGTGATGCAAATGAGCTATGACCTGTTGAGTATCCGGATCATCTTCCCTTATTTCTATACCCAAGGCTCCCTGTCCTACGGCAGGTAAGGAAATATTCATAGGGATATATTGGGTTATCTTATCTTGCCAACCCATACGAATAATACCGGCAGCAGCCAGAATAATAGCATCAAAATCTTCAGCAACCATTTTATTTAATCGTGTACTTAAGTTGCCACGTATGTCTTCTAGTGTTATATCATTTCTATGGTTTAGAATCTGAGCTCGACGTCTCAAACTGCTGGTACCTACTTTAGCTCCTTTAGGGAGAGTATCTAACGTATACCCCTTGGGAGAAATCATAACGTCTTGAGAGTTTTCTCTTTTGGTGATACACCCTATTTTACAACCTTGAGGTAAGCGGGTTGGTATATCCTTTAAGCTATGTACAGCTAAATCAATTTCGCCATTTAAAAGAGCAACTTCCAGTTCTTTTGTAAAAAGTCCTTTATCACCAATTTTTGATAAAGCCACGTCAAGGATTTTATCCCCTTGGGTTTTGATATATTTTATTGAGAAAAGTTTATCTGGGTTAAATTCCTTCAGTTTTTCCAGTACCCAATTGGTTTGCCAAACAGCCAGTTGGCTGTCCCTGGTTCCTAGAATAATCTCTTTTTTCAAGTTTATCACCATCTTCTTCATGTTTTATATGATTGATATTCCCATCCGGATTTACTATTTTTGTTTGCTGACCTCCGATTAAAGATGGAGCAACTTTATCTGAAATATCTAGGTTAAAAAGGCTCTGGCATATATCTGAGTATAAATGCCCTTGCCCTGACGCTGCTTGGTCCTTAAGGACTATAATGGGGTCATGGATAAGCTGCTTGATTATGGAGTTTACCATACTTCCAAGAACTTTTTCTTCCCTTTCTGTAAAACCCTCTAACCTATTTTTCGCCCGTTCAAATTCTTGATCTTTTATTTTTTCTGCTTTTTCTTGTAAAGCTACAATAGTGGGAACAACTAAAAGAGTATTGAGCCACTTAAAGAAATTATCCAATTCTTCTTCAATTATTTCTTCAGCAGCTTCTGCTCTACGTTTTCTCTCTTCCAAATTTTTATCAACTACGTTTTTCATACCATCTATATCATACAATTCAATCCCATTAATAGATCCTGCTTCAGGTTCAATATCTCTGGGAAGGGCTATATCAATCATAAGAATAGTTTTGTCATTTCTTTTTTTCATTACCGGAGCCATGTCTTGTGCAGTTATTATGTGATGACGTGCCGCCGTAGCAGTGATTACAATATCAGCACTAACCATATAGTTAAATAATTCATCAAATTTTACTGCTTTACCTTTAAATTCTTCAGCCATGGCTACTGCTCTGTCAAAGGATCTGTTGGATACCATTATGGTAGATACACCGTTAGCTAACAGATGCTTGGCAGTTAGACGACTCATTTCTCCGGCACCAAGAACCAAAACAGTTCTTTTTGACAGATCTTCAAAGACTTGTTTTGCAAGCTCAACTGCTACATAACTTATAGAAACTGCATTTTGGTCTATCTGGGTTTCAGTTCTGACCCTCTTACCTACAGTAATAGCATCTTTAAAAAGTGCATTTAGTACTCCGCTAGTAGTTTTATTCTTTAGAGCTTCTTCATATGCTTCTTTGGCCTGACCTAAAATCTGAGTTTCTCCCAGAACCATAGAATCTAAACCCGAAACAACACTAAAAAGATGACGTACACATTCATTAAGAGTTTTGACATAAAGATATTGTCTCAATTCTTTTTTGTTAAAACTACAACAACTAGACATAAAATCTTTAATACTGCTAAGCCCTTTTTCTAGATCATGGACAGTTGCATAGATTTCCGTTCGGTTGCAGGTTGCTAAAATAATACAACTACTAATGTCTTCTTTGGAATGAAGCTCTTTTAAAGCTTGCGGTATTTGTGTTTTTGTAAAGGTAAGTTTTTCTCTGATTTCCACAGGGGCTGTTTTATGATTAAGCCCCACTATAAGGATATACATTTATAAATTCTCTCCCTTAATAAGCCGTCCCTATGTAGTTTAATTAACTCATTTATATCAATCTCTAACAACTGAGTTAATACTTCTCTGCGTTTTAGAGGGTCTTTTACCTCTATTTTGACCAAATCTCTAATTTCACCCAGAATGTCCAGATATTTTTCGTATTTTTCATCAAATTGGCTTAACAGTTCTTTACCTATTTTTGAAGCTAGGGCAGGACTTTTTCCACCGGTAGAAACTGCTATAGAAAGGTCCCCTCTACGAATTACCGAGGGTACAAAAAAGCTGCTATTCTCCGGGTCATCTACTATATTAATGAGGATATTCTTTTTATTACACAATGCAGCAATTTGAGAATTAAGACTTCTATTATTTGTAGCAGCTAATACAAGAAACATATTTTCCAGGTCACCTTCCCGGAATTCTCTTGTAATAAGCTTCAAATTTGAATGATCCTTTAAAGCGAGAATACCTTCTGTAAATTCAAGACTAACTACTGTTATATTTGCCTTACTTTCCAAAAGACCTTTAATTTTTCTTTCACTAACATTACCTGCCCCTACCACCAGGCAATTTTTATTATTTAATTTAATATTTATTGTATATAAAGATTTTGTCATAATCCGACCTCCGACTTCTGACCTCTGACTTCCGAATTAGTAGCTTCTAGCATATATATAGTCTGTCATTAGCTCAAAAGTTTTTCTGCAATCCACAGGAGGAAGCTTTAAAAGTTCCTTTTTTGCTTTTTCTAAATATTTCCTTGCTATTGAAAATGAATAGTCAATACCATTGGAATTTTTTATCAGGTCAATGACTTCAATAACTTCCTCTTGAGTTTTATTTTTTTTCTGTAGCAACTCAGCTAATCTGCCTTTATAGTTAAACTCTTGTAAAGCATAGATAGCAGGTAAAGTAATAATACCTTGTCTTATATCACCACCAATTGCTTTACCTAGTTCAGTTTCATTGGCAGTCATGTCCAAAATATCATCTGTTATTTGAAAAGCCATACCTAAATAATGGCCATATCTGGCAAGACTTTTAACTATCGTATCCGGTGCTTCAACAGCAATTGCTCCCAGTTGGCAACTGGCAGAAATTAACAAAGAGGTTTTTCTTTTTATTTTATAAAAGTAATCACGTTGAGTTTGATTGATATTATAAGCGGTAGCCAGTTGTTGCAGCTCACCTTGGCACATCTGGATACTTATTTTTGCCAAGACAGAGGGTATCCGTTTATCAGTGTAACCGGAAATTAACATTAGAGATTTACTAAATAAATAGTCTCCTGTATGTATAGAAACTTTGTCCCCCCATTGAGCTTTTACAGTAGGTCTGCCCCTTCTAGTTAAAGAAGCGTCTACTACATCATCATGGACTAATGTTGCCATATGAATCATTTCTAATGCAACTGCCAGTGGCAATAATTTTTCTAATGAGTAATTATGAAATTTACCTGCAAGTAATGCAAAGGACGGTCTGAGTCTTTTTCCTCCTGCAAGTAATAAATGACTGCTTGTTTTAGTTAATAAAGGGTTTGGTGTTTGAACAAACTTTTCCATTTCTTTTTCAACTATATTTAAATCTTTACGAATATCTTTAAATAGATCTAATGTAAGCAAAATGTCACCACCACAAAGTGTATGTTATTAAACTTAACAAATACTGGGAAATGCTATCTATTGCAGTATTTATTACACTAAAATAGTTTACCATATTATTCTTAAACAACAAAGTTTTTTTAAAGGAAACTTCATTAAGTCGGATTTTCATTTAATATTAGGCTATAATAACAAATACGAAAAAGCACCCTTTAAGGTGCTAATTTTATTAAATTTGTTTTTATTAGTTTCCCTATTTTTTATTGCTTAAATTCTTAGTTGTGTTCTGTTTCATTTTTATCTTTTATTTATTTGTTATAAAAACGATGGTTTTAACCATTGCTTGGTAGTTGTTTTCCTAGCTTAATAAAGGTTAGAGCAGTCAATTTAGTTTTTTCTAAAAGGCTTTTTCTGTAGATAAACTCATCTGCTCGATGATAATTACCGCCGGCAGGCCCCATACCATCAAGAACCGGTACAAGGGTAGCAATAAAGTTTCCGTCAGATGCTCCCCCGGTAGTGATGTCTGTTATTTTCATACCTAAAACAGCTCCCATCTCTCTTACAACTTTCAACAGGTGTTCGGTGCCGGCTGTTTTTGCCATCGGAGGACGGTTTAATTCACCTTTTAAAATAACCTGAACCCTATCATCTACAGCTTTTTTACTGATTTCCTGCATTTTATCAAGAACCTCGTGAGCTGTTTGTAGATCAGGAAGCCTTACATCAATGTCGGCTGTAGCTTTTTCAGGTATAATATTAGCTCGTTTTCCACCATTTATAATACCAACTGTTAACGTTACTCCTTCATAAAGCTCATTTAATTCTTCAAGGGCCAGGATTTTATGTGCAAGTTCTTTAATTGCACTGGCACCTATTTCCGGAGATTCACCTGCATGGGCCGGTACTCCCAACAAGGTAAGATTAAAAACACCAATCCCTTTACGTGCTGAAACTAAGCTTCCGTCAGGTCTGGCAGGTTCAAAAACAAAGCAGGCGTCGGAATCGGCAGCTTCATTTTCATAGAGATATCTTGATGATGGGGAACCAATTTCTTCATCTCCGCCAATAACGATTGCTATTTCTCTATAATTTGTAAAGCCGATGCTCGCTAAAGCTTTTAACGCATAAACAATGGTAACTAAACCGGCTTTCATGTCTGCTACTCCTGGGCCGAATATCTTATCACCTTCAACTTTGTATGGTCTGTCTAAGGCAGTGCCTCTTTCAAAAACCGTATCAGCGTGACCTATTAACAATATCTTCTTTTCTCCTGTCCCAAACTTTTTTGCTACTAGATTTGGAGTTTCAGATATTTTTTTTATGTCCACTTGGTAGCCTATTTCTTTTAGATTTACTGTAAGGGTTTGCATTACTCTAGCAACTCCCCCGTGATCGTAAGAGCCACTATCAATATTAACAAGAGTGCTTAAAAGAAATTCCAACTCTCCAACCTTATCATCTAAATAACTGGAAATTGCTTTAATTTGTTCTTGCATACAAACAACTCCTTTGACTACATTTTCTGAACATCCCTATTATAAAGAGAGTACGCTTAAGTGGTGACAATTGATTTTAACAAAAAGCCTCTGAAAGAATTCAGGGGCATAGTTTATATTGCATTATTAAAAGATGTGGATCGACATTATTGAAGACTTTAGAGTTTTACCATCTTTTGTTTTTGATCGAAGATAAAATCGAATCTTAAGGTTAAACTACTTAATTGCTACTATAGCCTCTATTTCTACATTTACATCCTTTGGCAATCTTGCAACTTCAACACAGGATCTTGCGGGAGGATTATTAGGAAAGAATTTGGCATATACTTCATTTATTAAAGCAAATTGATTCATGTCTTTAATAAATATAGTTGTTTTAACAACTTGATCTAAAGTAGCCCCTGCTGCTTCTACTACAGCTTTTAAGTTTTCAAGAACCTGTAGAGTTTCTTTTTGAATATCACTAACAACTAAATCTCCGGTTTTAGGATCAATGGGAATTTGTCCGGATGTAAATAAAAAGTCACCTATTTTAATAGCTTGTGAGTAGGGACCAATGGCTCCGGGAGCCTTATCAGTAAGTATTACTTCTTTTTTCATTATAATTATTCCCCCTGTATTCAATAATTAAAAAATTCTCTTTATAATTACTTCTACATAATCAATATATCTTCCTGCAAAAAATTATTACTAGAAAAATAACTGCAGCTGTTAGCTGCCAATTGTTCTTTTAGTTCCTATATGCACAGCTACTATGCCACCTGTAAGTTCAATATAGTGGGGATTAATTAGCCCTATATCTCCAAAGATATCTTTTATTTCTTCTTGATGAGGAAAAACCTTAAGCGAATTTGGAAGATAAGCATAGGGCCCTTCTTTGCCGATCCCCAGTTTACCCATTATAGGAACCAGGTGATTAATGTACATATAATATAAATGCTTAAAACCAGGTGCAGACGGTTTTGCTAATTCAAGGGAAACGACTTTACCACCAGGTTTAACTATTCTTTTCATTTCTCTGATAGTTTTTTCAATAGAGGGAACATTTCTTAAAGCAAAACCAATAGTAGCACCATCAAATTCATTGTCCGGCAATGGTAAATTTGTAGCATCTCCTTTAAGCCATCTAACATTATCTTTATATTCTTCAGGAGTTTTTTCCTGTGCGACTGCCAGCATATTTTCACAAAAATCAACACCAATAACTTCACCCTTGTTGCCAACTCTTTTGAGCTGCTCAAAAGCCAATTCTCCTGTTCCGCAGCAAATATCTACTCCTTTATTACCTGCTGCCAGGCCTGTCTTATCAACAGTTATTTTTCTCCAGGTTTTATCTCTATTAAAACTTAAGATTGTGTTAAGTAAGTCATATCTTGGTGCAATGGTTGAAAATATAGAATGAACATATTCTTCTTTTGTATTATAGCCTTTTGGCAACTTTAATTCTTTAGTCATATTATTTCTAGCCAACTTTGCTGTTTATTTCTATGCTGGATTTAAAGTTATTGATTATTTGTTGAAAATTGGCGATTTTTTCTTTATCTTTAGCTAAAGAGCTTATAATTAACATTTGTTCTTCTGCTTCTTTTATATAATTTAAGACCATTGGTATAGACGGTTGTTTTTCTTCAAGTAAGCCAAAAATCAATCCCAGAATAAACCCAATTTCTTTTAAAGAGTTTACTGTATTAATCGGAGCATTTGCAAAACGGGCACCTAACATACAGGACAATTCCCCCAGAGAAGCACTTTCTTTGGAAATGATATTAAGAGTATTGCTTACATTATTTTCAAAACGTTCCATGGAGCCAAGTTGCATTGTATTAATAGTTTGCGATATTGGAGGTAGCCATTCTGTCATATCATATTTACATAAATTATGAAAAAACATGGAGAATAAATAGTCGCCCACTAGTACAGGATATCCAGGTTTATCGCCTTCATATTTATGAATTTCTGATGCCAGATATATTAATTGAATTATATTTGTCATATTGGTAACTTTAATATTAGCGTTTTTTCTAAATAATGAATAACTTAAAAGAAATAATTTTGGATAAAATTGTCTTTTTTTAGTTTCTATATTTATATTTAATTGAGTTAAATCCCAGATAGATTTATTTTTTATATTAAAATCATTTAATAACATTTTGTCAGATAGTGTGAGCTGACGATCTAAAAAATTAACTATTGTGGCCATACATTCACTTCCTATTAGCATAATTTTTCACATAAGCATTTATAGAATATACCTAAAGCCCTTCTTGTTCTGAATATATATATTCTCTTAATTAACAAGGTTTCCTTTTTTCTTAATTTAATTTCACATTGAAAAAAGGCTTGTTTTTTGCTATGGTTTATATATCATATTGATGTTTGTTACCGTGTGTTTAATAAGGAAACTAGTGAAAATGGAGATGAAAAATATGGACGGAGTAAAAGAAAAAATCCAAAAGGATCATATTAAAGAAAAAACTGAGAAAAGTAAAGAACTTAAACAAAGGTTATCAAAAATTCGCAAATCATTAGCTACACATAGTGGTTGTTGTATTATAGGTGCTTTCGCCGGAAAAGGTTCCAGAACAATAGGACTTAAAACAAATGGAACGGTTGTTGCTGTTGGAGCCAATAGCAGTGGTCAATGTGATGTTAATCACTGGCAAAACATTATTGCTATTGCTGCCAGCCCTTCTCATACTGTAGGCCTTAGAGCAGACGGAACGGTTATTGCTGTCGGGAAAAATGATAAAGATCAATGTAATGTTGACAAGTGGCAAGATATTGTCACTGTTGCTGCGGGGCATAACCATACTGTAGGGCTTAAATTGGATGGCACTGTTGTTGCTACCGGGTGGAATATTGATGGTCAGTGTAATGTTGATCAGTGGCAGGATATTGTTAATGTTGTTATTAGTGGTGGTATGCGTACTATTGGTCTTAAATCAAATGGAACTGTTGTTGCTGTTGGGGAAAATCATTATGGCGAATGTAATATCGATCATTGGAGTGATATTATAGCTGTTGCTGATGGCGGCAGGCACACTGTAGGACTTAGAGCAGATGGAACTGTTGTTGCTACAGGGTGGAATGAATATAATCAATGTAATGTTGACCATTGGAGGGATGTTGTAGCTATAGATGCAACGGAATATCATACTGTAGGACTTAAAGCAGATGGTACAGTTATAGCTGTCGGAGATACCAGCCACGGTCGATGTAACGTCTCCCACTGGCGAAATATTGTCGCTATTGTTGCCGGTAGTCTTTATACTTTAGGAATTAAAGCAAATGGAACTGTTGTTGCTACCGGGAAAAATGATAAAGGTCAATGTAATGTTTCTAAATGGAGTGATATTGTAGCGGTTGCTGCCGGGGGTCTTTACACCGTAGGTCTTAAAGCGGACGGAACAGTTGTTGTTGTTGGATACAATGAATATGGTCAATGCAATGTTTCTGACTGGAGAAATATAGGTTTCCCTTCTAAAGAACAGATTCTAATATGGAAGTAGTCTGGTTAAGTAAGATAGTATTTTTTTGCAAACAAACCTACAAGCAAGATCAAGAAAAACTTCAGTATCAGGTAAAAATAAAAAACGCTCAAACGAGCACCTTTATTGCCTAAGCATCACATTTATTTGATGAATTTCATCATAGCTATTTCTATTCACCCTGATCTGTAGGCTTATTTTTGCTGTAAATGCCCTTCATATACAGCAAAAATAAGCCTACAGAAACTACTATAAGCATATAAAAGTAATTAATAAGTATAGACAATAAACCATTGAAAAAATGTTTATCTTTCTCAGCTTCAAGCATTATATTTTCCATCAATATAGGGGTACCGCCATCTCTGGGAAGCAAATAGTAACCATAACTTTGCTTTAGAAAATCCAAACTGTCAGGGGATAACCGCCCTTCCAAAATCAGAGAAGCATTATAACCGGTTGTAAAAACGCCGTCTTCACGGATTTCAAAACCATATCCAGTACCTTCCAACCAAAATTCAGAAGTCTCAGCAATTTCATTCAACCTTATAGACCTACCATATGAAAAACTATTATCCCCCAGCCTAATCCGGTCAGAAGGATTATCTAGTTGAATCCTAAAAATTGAAGAGGTGGGTGTCCATGGAGACCTTTGGAATTTGAGCATATAAATAAAATTATCATCCATTTTAATATTTGCAATTTGGCAACCTGTAGTATGAATTAGGCGGGAACGACCATTATTATCAAGCATATATAGGTGTCCCCATCCCGATGCTCCGGTATCAATGGGAATTTTGATAAAAATTAGATTATCTATCCCTCTATAATTCCAATACATATCAATCGATTCATCAAGCGGTCGATATATTAGTTCATTTGGCGGTGTTAGTGTCCGAGAACTCCAGAACCCGTCGAAAGCAAACCAAGATCCATCTCTAAAAAAAATCGGTCGATTAATGCTTACATTTCTTGTTTCATCATCCCATGTGACCATGAAGTCCAATGTTTCTGCGATAAAGCGCAAAGGCATATACGTCTTGCCATTGATCAGTATCGGTGGTTGGTCAACTATATTAAACTGTTCATGCCATTCATCAGAATGCCAATTAAAGTGTGTATGTGAAACTTGATTATTATTTATTTGAATTTTTATCCTTCTATCACCAATTACGGTTTCAACTGTTCTATTATTATGGTCCCAGTGAACATCCAGATAAAACATCTCAAACAGACTGCGCATTGGTAAAAGTACACGCCCATTAATTATTTGAGGACTATCTGCAATATCTATTCTTTGGCCATCTAGGTAAATTTCAATATTGTTGTTAGCTTTTACCGAAGTACTACATAAAATAACAATACTTAAAATAATACCTATTGTTAATATTAATTTTGGAAATTTCATATTAAATACTCCTTAAATACTCCTAAAATACAAACCGTAAAACTTACTCACCCGCTCAGCGGGTGGTTTATTATCCGCCTATAAGGCGATTGTTACTGGCCAGTGCCTATTGGTGCATTGAACGGTCCGCCAACCGCATAACTTTTCCGAGCTGCTGCTAAAGCAGCCTATTTTCTTTTGCCCTTTAGTATTGGTTCACCTGTAAATGGATCAATGTACTCATTCAAGCTCAGTTGGTCGGATATTGCATCTTCCTGCAATTGATTCTTTATATATTCTGCTATTCTATTTTTGTTTTGCCCACTGTATCAACTAGTATCCTCTGCACCAAAAATGTCTGTTGCCATATTTATATTTTAAGTTGGCATGTCTGTCAAAAATCATCAGCGAGCTTTCGCCTTTTAAATATCCCATTATACTCGACACACTATACTTTGGTGGTATACAAATCAACATATGTACATGGTCTTTACATAATGTGGCTTCTATTATTTCTATACCTTTCCTTTCACATAGCTCTCGTAATATCTTGCCTATATCTGTTTTTATTTTTCCGTAAATTATTTGTCTGCGATATTTTGGGGCAAATACCACGTGGTATTTACAATTCCAAGCTGTATGTGATAAAGTATTTTTGTCCAATGGGACTCCTCCTTTGGTTTTGGTGCCGGTTGGCGAACCTTCACCATTTTAACCTGGGAGGATATTTTCTTAAAGCCTTTAAGCTAAAGCTTTCTTATCACCACCGGCAGAGCCGGTGGTTTTTTCATGCTAAAGCGGAAAAGAAGATAGGAAATGTCCAAAATTAAACTTTCAATTAATAATCTTTGATACTCCCCTAAGAAGATAATTTTCGTGCCTATGTCTATATCATTTTCTTTGGCTAAATCTATGAAATCAAATAAGCCATTCAGAAGTTGTCCATTTTTACGACTGCTATCACAAATTTTCCAAAGCTATCTATTTCTCTGGTACGCATAATGTTTAATACCTCGTTTTACCCATAGCTTCCATATACTAATCATTGGACCCCATAATGCTCTTCACGTCCTTCATTCCATATAAGATACGGTGTATTTTTATGGTTTTTGCTTCTTCATCTACATGGTAGAAGAGGCGGTACTTGTATAGTAAAGGCATATGGCGGAAATAAGCATCATCTTCGTAGACAGGATACATGAGGGGATGAAGAGCCAAGGTTTCCGTTAATCGCTCAAAACTATCCGCAAATTTATCAGCAGCAGTATTGCTATGTTCATACAAATAAGTGTCTATTTCCAAAATATCAGTTACGGCTGATGGTAGATATTCGAGTTTATACACTATAATCTCGCCTTTCTTTGTGCTTTAAGTCTATCCATCATATCGTCATGCGATACCCACTTTGTATTAGGATCAGCAACTTCGAGTTTAGACTTATCTAGTTCCAATTTCACATACTGTCTATAAATGTCATCACGATAAGCTTTTTCAGTTTGGAGACTAAAAGGAATTCTTTCCTCCCGGACTATGGTTCTTAGTAATAAATCTATGGCAGTAGTTAAATCCATGCCTATTTCACCTAAAATTTTCTGTGCATTTTGTTTTACTTCTCCATCTACATTGACGGATATTCTTGCTGTCGGCATCATGATCAACTCCTTGTATTTTATACTCTACATGATACACCTAGTATGTGCATATTGTCAATACGAATGTAGGCTCTAATTAGCTAATCAAGAAATCTATTAATAATTGGTTCAGTATACTCCCAGATATATTATAGTAGTATAATCTGTCAACGGCGCTGATAAAATGAATAAAAAGGCGATTAAATATTGTAGGAAAGTGGCGAAGAAGAAAAGAAATTGATACACTCAAAAAACTAAGGGGGAGTGTATCATAGAAATGAAAGATGAAAAATGCGAAAATTTAGTATTTATAACCAATGCAGGAAAACACCTAAAAAGAGGTAGTTTCAAAACTGGATAAGCTTTTTGTAAAAAATTAAACTCTCCGCATGGAGAGTCTTGATATATTTCTATGTATTTGATACGTTTTTACATCTTTTATTCATCAAATGATTACCGAAATGAGTACCAAGCAATTTTTAGCCACTTTCTAAAGCCCTGAAACTCTTTAGTACGAAGCGGTCAGACTTGAACTGATGACCTCTACTCACTCAATTATCTTTTGCCTTCTACAACTTTCTCAAAAAACCATTGAGCCTCTAAAACAAATGGTCGGAGCGACCTGATTTGAACAGGCGACCTCTACCACCCCAAGGTAGCGCTCTACCAAGCTGAGCCACGCCCCGACACAAGATATATTCTACAATCTCAAAGATGGAAAGTCAAGGGATATTGGTACATTACTGTTCCAGTAGGTTAAACTTTTCTACTAGTTTTTTAACAGCTTTGGTGTAATCATTAGCATTTATTATTACAGAAACTTTGATTTCTGAAGTGCTTATCATTTCTAAATTTATATTAGCTTCTGCCAGAGCTTCAAACATGTCAGCAGCTACACCCGGATTGCTTATCATTCCGGCACCTACTATACTGATCTTGGCAACATTGTCCATACAGCCTACTCCTTTGGCACCGATTTCGTTGGAAACTTCTTCTAAAAGGGACTTTGCTTTTTCCATATCCTCTTTTCCAATGGTAAATGCAATATCATTTACTCCGTTTACCTTGGCACTTTGTATGATCATATCTACGTTAATAGCGTTGCTCGCAAGGGTTTTAAATATTTTAGATGCTATTCCGGGTTTATCCGGAATACCGAATAGTGCCATTTTAACAACATTTAAATCATGAGCTACTCCGACTACTACAACTTCTTTTTCCATATGTTCTACCCCCTGTACAATGGTTCCTTGATTATAATTGAAGCTGGATCTTACATGAATTTTGACATCATACAACTTTGCAAATTCTACTGATCTTGGCTGTAGAACCTTTGCTCCTAAGCTGGCAAGTTCCAACATTTCATCACAGGATATAGTATCTAGTTTTTTTATATTTGGGATAACTCTTGGATCAGTAGCATATACTCCATCAACGTCAGTAAATATTTCACAGACATCTGCTTTTAATGCTGCGGCAATAGCAACTGCAGTTGTGTCAGATCCACCTCTACCCAGAGTAGTTATTTCATCATTATTTGTAGCTCCTTGGAAACCGGCTACAATAACAATTTTATCCTGATCAAGCTCTTTGTGAAGCCTCTCAGAGTTAATATTTAGTATTTTTGCTTTGCTATGCACAGTATCGGTTTTTATACCTGCTTGCGGACCCGTTAAAGAGATAACTGCCTCACCCATTGATTGAATTGCCATGGCTAAAAGTGCTATAGTGATCTGTTCACCGGTAGCCAATAACATATCCATTTCTCTCTCAGGTGG
>JGI20163J15578_10000503_pt1 | contig 16234 bp, 13 predicted proteins | sample TergutCu122P1_FD_15578 | JGI IMG/M metagenome (IMG submission 15578)
ATCGTACAGGGACATTCCGGGCATAACGGCAGAAGAAATCACTGCCATCCAGGCGCTGCAAAAAGAGCGTGATTTTTTTGTTTACGGTATGCCCCTGTCGTCTGAGTCGTTCATAAAATGTAACGGCGAGATTGCGGGATATGCCGCCCTGTTCACCGGCTGGCTCACAAGGCTTTTTGGTATTGAGTTCCGGCTTGAGATTTTTGACGCGTTTGAGTTGATCGAAAAATTGAGTACCGGTGAAATTGATTTTTCCGGCAATGTAATACCAACTGAAGAACACCGGGAAACGTTTTTTATGACCTGCGCCATTGCCACACGGCAGTTTATAACCATACGCCATGAGGATAGTTTAAGCCTTGAACAAATTTCACTCCAGCGTCCGCCTCGTTATGCGTTTATGATTAACACGCCCATCGAAGCCGCTGTTGCCGCAGTAAAAGAACCAGGTACATTCGAATCTGTATGGGTCAGTAGTTATTTTCAGGCGTATCAAGTCCTCAAAAGCGGTTACGCAGACGCTTTTGTTACACAAAATTCCAGCGCGGGGGCTTATACCGGTTTCTGCAATTTAATTATCGAGAACTTTAGTCCTTTGATTTTCAACCCGGTTTCAATGGCGACGGCAAACCCGGAGCTTGAAGTTATTATTTCGCTTGTAAACAGGGCGATGACAGCCGGTGCCTTTCACTTTCTGAATGACTTGTATAATCAAGGAGACCTGGAGTGGAGAAGGTTTTGCCTTTTTTCGCAGTTAAGCGAACAGCAGCGCGAATTTATTATAAACAACCCTGTTATTCCAATTGCCGCATATAATACAAATTTTCCGCTGTCATTTTTTAATACACGTGAACAGCAGTGGCAGGGAATTTATTTTGACATACTTGATGAAATTAGCCTTTTAACAGGGATGACATTTGAGCTTATCAATGATCCTGACGCAAAGTTCCCGGAATTAAAATCGCTGCTTTTAGCCGGGGATGCGGTACTTTTTCCAAGCCTGATGAAAACAACAGAAAGAAAAGATACTCTTGTTTGGTCTGATGTTGTATTGTTCAGGGACTATTTCGCTCTTGTATCCGCCGTTGAACACCATGATATTTCCCTCAATGAAATCAGGTATGTTTCTGTCGGATTGGTGCGAGATACAAGTTTTGCCAATTATTTCAAACAATGGTTCCCGGGTCACAGGTTTATTAAAATTTATGACTCCTTTAATGATGCATTAAACGCTTTGCGAAACCGCGAAGTGGATATGGTTAAAACGCATGACAGGGGTATTCTTCAACTGACGCATCTTGAAGAAATTGTTGGTTACAAAGTTAATTTTGTGTTTAGCCGCTCAATGGAAAACAGGCTCACGTTTATCAAAGAGAAAGCAGTCTTGCGCGATATTTCTGATAAAGCTTTAGAGCTGATAAACCACGAAAGAATTGTCACACAATGGATGCAGAGGACTTTCGACTATAGATTACATATTATGGAAAGGCAGCGGTCATGGTTTATGGGTATAAGTGCCTTTTTCATGACTGCTCTTGCCCTGATTTTATTATTGTTTCTTGAGAACCGCTCGATTAATTCCAGCTTGATTAAGGCTAAACAGCAAGCTGAAGAAGCCAGCAGAGCAAAAAGCGACTTTCTTTCCAACATGAGCCACGAAATGCGCACGCCGATGAATACAATAATCGGTATGACTGTCATAGGGAAAAAAGCAAAGTGTATCGAGGAAAAAAATCACGCTCTTGGCAAAATAGGGGACGCGTCTTCTCATCTGCTCGGTGTGATAAACGGTGTATTGGACATGGCGAAGATTGAAGCAAACAGGCTGGAACTTGCGCCAAAAGAGTATTATTTCGAGGGCATGCTGCAAAAAGTTTTAACGGTCGCCAATTTCCGTGTGGATGAAAAACGGCAGTTTTTTTCACTGGATGTGGACAGAAAAGTACCGCGAGTTGTTGTTGGAGATGATCAGCTTTTGGCGCAGGTTCTTGCGAATTTGCTGTCCAATGCGGTTAAGTTCACACCGGAAAATGGTAACATCCATCTTGCGATATCTTTGCTCAATGAAGCTGACAGTTTATGTGAATTAATTATTGAAGTATCCGACAACGGAATCGGCATGTCTCCGGAATTTCAGCTTAGAGTGTTTCAGGAGTTCGAACAGGCGGAAACCGGTTCAAGCCATGAATATAGAGGTACAGGATTGGGGCTGCCAATTTCCAAAAAAATTGTAGAGCTTATGGGCGGCAGGATATGGGTTGAATCGGAACCCGGCAAAGGAACGAAATTTATTTTTACCGTCCAGGTAATACGCAGCGAAAACAAATGTCTTGATACACAACACAAACAAAATGAAGATACGGGGCAATTGTTTGGTATTTTTGCCGGCAAGCGTCTCCTGCTTGCAGAGGATATAGAAATCAACCGGGAAATATTTTTGGCGCTTTTGGAAGACACGGGATTGATTATTGACTGCGCCAAAAACGGCAGGGAAGCCCTGGATATGATAAAAGCATCACCCGGGAACTATGATGTTGTGTTTATGGACATGAATATGCCGGAGATGGACGGCCTTACTGCTACACGAAATATCAGGGCGCTGGATGATGAAAGAGCAAAAGCCATACCGATTATTGCTTTGACTGGGAGTGTTTTCAGGGAAGATGTTGAAAAATGCTTTGCCGCCGGTATGAATGATCATATAGGCAAACCGCTGGATTTTGGCAAGCTGAATGATATTCTTAGCCGGCATTTATTCAGGCAAATTCCGGCGATAAATCAACAGGAAGCGGAATGACGGCAAGATCAACCTGACAGAAGAAAAAGCGACAGAAGGCAGAGCGGCAGGTGTGATGCCGAAAAAAGGGATTAGCGTTAGAGCCCTTTTAATTCTTTTAAAAGTGTCTGAACGTTCAGACACTTTTAAATTCCAGGTTATTCGAAAGTTTTGCGGGGTTGTTGATTGTAGCCAATACGGGGTTATATTGCTCATACATATAATATACTGTTTTTTTGGTTTTGGGCAAATTTTTGTTATTTGTGTTAACGCAACTTGGAAATACTGAGGGATGACTATATAATGGGTTAACCTGTATCTATTGGAGCGTATGAAATGACGCGAAGAAAGTTCATGAAAATATGCCTCGCAGCAGCAGGGCTTGCCGCCGCGGGAGGATGGATTTCGCGCTCATGGGCCGGCGGGATCTTTGACCGCAGCGGCGCGCCGGGCGGGGCAGCGGGGGCGCCGCAGGGCCGGGGTGTGCCCGCTGTGCAGAATGGGTACACCCCGCGCTACCTTGAACTTGAGGCCAGCGGCGAACTGGAGCGCCGGGAGCGTTTGCTCTGGGCAAAGATGGAAAGCTGCGATCTTTGTCCGCGCAAGTGCCGGGTTAACCGTTTGGCGGGCATGGCAGGCTTTTGCCGTGTTACGGACAGTTTCAGGGTTGCTTCCGTTGGGCCTCATTTCGGCAATGAAAGGGCGCTTATAGGTTCAAACGGAACCGGAAACATTTTTCTTTCCAACTGCAACCTGCTTTGCATTTTTTGCCAGAATTGGGAAATTGCCCACCGGGGTGACGGCCGGGAAACCACTCCTGCCGCGCTTTCCAACATGATGATTTCACTTCAGCAAAGGGGCTGCCACAACATCAATTTTGTCACGCCGACGCATCTTATTCCGCATCTTGTTACTGCGCTCAGACTCGCTATTGCCGCTGGGCTTAATGTACCGCTGCTTTACAATACCAGCGGTTACGAAACGCTTGAAGTTATCAGGCTGCTTGACGGCGTTGTTGACATCTATCTGCCGGATTTCAAGTTTATGGATTCAAGTGTTGCCGCGCGTTTTTTACAGGGTGCGCCCGATTATGCAGGTTATACTGCCGCAGCAATTAAAGAGATGCACAGACAAGTTGGAACGCTCAATATAGTCGATGGTATTGCAAACCGAGGGCTTTTGGTGCGGCATCTGGTTTTGCCGGAAAATACAGCGGGCACAGATCGTTTTGTGCGGTGGGTTGTTTCTGAACTGGGGGCTGAGACTCATGTCAATATAATGAATCAGTTTTGGCCTGCGTTTCAGGCGCGAAATTTTCCGCCTTTGCACCGGCGGCTTTTGCGGGAAGAATTCGATCAGGCTACACGTTGGGCCCGGGAAGCCGGTTTAAGCAACTTTCATTAGTTAACCGGGCTTATTCGCTGTTATAGTTTATCAGGGTTGTTATCGGAGTTGGGGCGAGAATTTTGTCGTAATCCAGAAAGGGGAGTCCTACCACGCCGAAAATCTCCATAACTTCGGCGCCGCCTTCGTTAAGGATGGCTTTTGCGGCGCCTAAGGTTCCCCCGGTGGCAATCAGATCGTCAACAACAAGAATTCGTTTGCCGGCCGGAATATCTTCACGGTGGGCTTCGATTTCGGCCTGGCCGTATTCAAGGTCGTATTTTTTTGAGAGGGTAATACCGGGGAGCTTGCCCTTTTTGCGGATGGGAATTAATGGCAGGCCCATGCGGATTGCAAAAGGAGCGGCAAAAAGGAAACCTCTGGCCTCAATGCAGGCCACTGCGTCTATCGTCTTGCCGGTGTAAAGATCAACCATACATTCAATGCAGTACTGAAAAGCTTCCGGTTGTACCAGAATGCTGGTGATGTCGTAAAAAAGTATCCCCTTTTTTGGAAAATCAGGAATTTTTCTGATATATTTGTCGAGATTAAAATTATTGCCCATAATTATCCCCGTGAAACTACGCTTTTTGCCCAGCTTCCGATGCTCTCCTCTGAACCGGTGAAAAATTTTGGGTTCAGGGATGCTTCGCAGTCGCCGACAAGTCCGGCCAGATATTTCGTTGCTTTTTCAGACCCGGAAGAAAAAACTCCGCAGGGCCGGCCAGCAAGATTGATGTGCTTCAATAAAACGCCAAGGTAGGAAAAAGAAACGGGTTTTGGTTTTTGGCATCCCAAAAAAAACGCTTCTGCCGGAAGAATATCATTCCCCTTAAATTCAGAAGCCCGCTTGACAGATACCTTGTTACCTTTCAAGGCCGCAGTTATGCCGGCAGCCATTTTTTCTGTTTCCTCTGCACCATCGGTTATGATGAGCACTGTAAGGGCTTTTTTTGTATTCACCCCTAAAGTTTAATATTTAACATAAAATATGTCAATCTTTAATAAACTTCCCGGGCAGCCTTATTTTTCCACCTTTTTTTTTGTACTATTTTATGCTTGACAGTATCAAATTCAGGTAATAACATCATTAAAGGATAGTTTTTTGAAAGAAATTTTTATAGTTGATGATAATATTACAAATCTGACTGTAGCAAAAAATGCCCTGAAAGATCAGTACCATGTCAGGACAGCCTCATCGGCCTCGAAAATGTTTGAAATTTTGGAAAAGGTAATTCCCGACTTAATTCTTTTGGATATTAATATGCCGGAGATTAGCGGTTTTGAAGCTCTGAAAATCCTGAAAAAAAATAAAAAAACAGCAAATATACCGGTTATTTTCCTGACCGGTTTGAGTGATCATAATTTTGAAGTACGCGGCCTTCAGATGGGCGCTATTGATTTCATTAATAAACCTTTTTCTGAACCTGTTTTGCAAAACCGGGTTAAAACTCATTTAGGTATTGATGAAATAATAAAAGAGCGCACCGCTAAACTGTACCAGCAATCGATATACCTGCAAAGTCTGAAAGATGCAATAGTTTATACCCTGGCAGAAATGGTAGAGAGGCGGGATAATGATACAGGCGGGCATATAGAGCGGACAACATTGTATATGACAATCATCATTAATGAGATGATGGAAAACGGGCCGTATCAGGATGAATTAAAAATGGCAGATATTAACAGGCTTATTGCATCAGCGCGCCTGCATGATGTAGGCAAAATAGCCATTTCCGATACGGTGCTTAATAAACCGGGCAAGCTGACAGATGAAGAAAAGGAAATTATGAAAACCCACTGCGAAGAAGGCGTAGCCATTATTGATAACATTATATCCCGCACAGAAAAAGCAGGCGGTGATGAAAAATTTTTGAATAACGCCAGATTACTGGTCAGCAGTCATCATGAACGGTGGGATGGCAGCGGTTATCCGAAAGGGCTTTCAGGAGAAAATATCCCCATACAGGGGCGGATCATGGCTATTGTAGATGTATTTGACGCTCTTGTTTCAGTGCGCCCCTACAAAAATGCAATTCCGTTTGACGAAGCAGTCAAGATTATTATGGAAGCTTCGGGCAGTCATTTTGATCCAAAAATTGCTGAGGCATTTTTTAGGGCAAAAGATAAATTACAATCTGTTAAACAATAAGATTTTAGGGGGAAGTTATGGCGAATGAAAGGAAATATCTTTTTAAGTGGGAAGATATGATTGGGGTTAATCTGAATGAAGCCAGGCCTGGTTTGGGGCCTGCCACCAGAATGGAAGTTTACCGGCTTTTTCAATTTACACTTCGGGATGTACTGGAAGAGCACTACGGTACCGAAGCGGCGGATAATTTGTTTCGTAAAGCAGGCATTATTGCCGGCAAAGCTTTTTTTGATAAATTCCTGAGCGATGCCAAAGATACAGGAACCCTTGTGAATAAAATCCAGGAATCATTCGCTGCGCTGGGAATCGGAATTTTCAGGGTAGAATCTGCAAAACAGGACAATTCCCATTTTATCTTTACTGTTAGCGAAGATCTTGATTGTTCAGGTCTTCCCGATATTTCCGATGTTGTCTGTATTTATGACGAAGGTTTTATCAAGGGTATATTGGAACAATTCAGCGGAAAGGTATTTGATGTTAAGGAAGTTGACTGCTGGTGTTCCGGCGAGCGTACCTGCCGTTTTGAAGCAAAGATGATCTAATTCAAAGACAGCCGGCCTTGATGGATAAAACGCAATTATATCTTGAACACATAGAAAAATTACTGAGCTCCAGAATAATTCCCGAACTGCAGGGTGAGGATGCGAAAAACCCGCTGTTAAAAAAAATTCATGATGATATAAAAGCAATACGCGAAACCTGCACCGCATTTTCTGCCGGAAATTTTGATGGTGCAATTACTACCCGCGGTGTTATTCCAGGCTGCTTAAAAAGCATTCAGGCCAACCTGCGTCATTTAAGCTGGCAGATTCAGGAAATCGGAAAAGGAGATTATTCCCAAAGAATCAATTTTATGGGAGAATTTTCTACCTGTTTTAATCAAATGATTTTAAGGCTAAAACGCAGCTTTGACAAGGAAACACAGCTTGCAAAAATGAGTTTGATGGTAAAAGCAACCGGTATAGGTATGTGGGATATCGAGGTAAATTATGATGACCCTGCCAATCCGCAGCTGACATATAACATATCGGATATGATCCGGCAAATATTGGGTTATGAAGGCTTACACGATTTTCCAAATGAAATGAATACCGTAATTGAATGTTTTCACCCGGAAGACCGCGAGCGTATCAGGGCCGCTTTTATCGATCATTTTAATGATAAAAAAGGGCTGACTCCTTATGATATTGAATATCGCATGAGGAAAAAAAACGGTGAATACATTACTGTGCGTGACTCCGCTGAAACCATCCGTGATGATGCAGGCAATCCTGTTCATATATCCGGCGCTCTGCAGGATATTACACCGGTGAAAAATTTAATCGCCGAGGCAGACAAGCAGCGGGAAGAAGCCATTGCAGCAAACCTGGCAAAAAGCGCTTTTCTAAGCACAATCAGCCATGAACTCCGCACCCCGCTGAATGCGATATTGGGAATTACCGACATTTTAATGTACAAAGGAAATCTGCCTGACGACGTAAACAATTCTCTTGGCATGATTCATACTTCCGGTGATTTGCTGCTTGGTATCATAAATGATATTTTAGACCTGTCCAAGATTGAGGCAGGCAAGCTGGAACTGACGAATGGTTTGTATGAACTTGCCAGCCTGATAAGCGATACCCTTCAGTTAAACTGGATGCGTATCGGCAATAAAGCCATTGAGCTAAAAGTATGTGTAGATGAAAACCTTCCTTCACACCTGATTGGGGATCAGCTTCGCATTAAACAGATTTTAAATAATCTGCTGTCCAACGCCATTAAGTATACAAATGCCGGTACCGTTAAGCTTGTTGTCGGGGCAGCCAGCGGACATGATGCCGGCAAGCCTGTTTTGAGTTTAGCTGTCAGCGATACCGGGCATGGGATGACAAAAGAGCAGCTGGATATTCTTTTTGAAAAGTATAGCCGTTTTAATCAAGACGCGAACAGCAATATCGAAGGTACCGGACTTGGTTTGCCCATTACGCAAAATCTGGTACAGCTTATGGGCGGGGAAATTTCGGTTAAAAGCGAACCCGGGAAAGGATCGGTTTTTACTGTTCGTCTGCCTCAAGCAGGCTGCGGCGCTGGTAACATCGGCAAGGAAACAGTTGAAACACTAAAACGATTCCATGTTTTCAACCGCAGGCGGCTGAAGAGAGTTCAAATAACCCGCGAGCCTATGCCATACGGTAAAGTTTTAATTGTAGACGATGTTGAATCTAATATTTACGTTGCAAGCGGTCTTTTGGCTCCATACGAATTAAATATAGATTCGGCAAACAGCGGGAAGGAGGCTATTGAAAAAATTAAGGCCGGGTATGTATACGATATTATCTTCATGGATTTTATGATGCCGGAACTGGATGGTATTCAAACTACCAGGCAAATAAGAGATTTGGGGTACACAAATTCCATAGTTGCACTGACTGCCAACGTTTTTTCCAGTCAGGAAAATGGTTATTACCGCAACGGGTTTGATGCCTTTATCACAAAGCCAATTGATATTCGCCAGCTTAATATGGTGCTTAATAAACTGGTACGGGACAAACATCCGCAGGCTGCAGCCGAGTTTGCCAAACATCGTGCAGAACGCACCGTAGATATTGAAGATGGCAGGAAAAGATACATTGAAATAGACCCGATGCTGACTGAAGTTTTTTTGATTGACGCGAATAAGTTTTTGGCCGCTATGGACGATCTTCTAAAACAAGGTCTTACTCCGGATTCAGAAGAATTGGGCCTTTTTAATGTTCATGTTCACGGCATGAAAAGCGCACTCTCCAACATCAACCAAATGTCTCTTTCTGCAGCAGCGCTGAGACTGGAAAGTTTAAGCCGTGAGGGAAACGTCAAGGCGGTAAACTCTGAAGCCCCTGTCTTCCTGGCAGATTTGCGGGCTTTCATTTCCGAAATTACTAAAACTAAAACCAGGGCTGCGGAAATGCCGTATGAGGAAAAAGAAGATACCGGCTTTCTTGGCGAACAGCTTGAAATAATCCGCCTGGCATGCGATGAATACGATGATTTAACAATAGAGGATGCGCTTAAGAAGCTTAAAACCAAAATATGGCATGCTGATACGAATAAACTGCTGGATGACATCTCTAGCCAATTGTTGCTCAGCGGGTTTGACGAAATCCGCAGTCTTGTAAGCAAGTTTCTGGATTAATACGAAAATCTTTTCAAATTTTCCGCAAAATTCAAAGTAATTCCCAGCCTCGTGCAATATAAGCTATATGAAAACCAGATTGTTAATTTTTATTTTGAGCGCCTCTATTCTGTTGGCGGCTTGCGAGAATGGCCCCATTCGCCAGTACTATGTGCCGGTTCTGCCGGAATTGCCCGCGCATTGGGAGGCAATTTTGGGAGAGGCGTTTTGGCGTCTTGAATGGATAGGCGAAGGCGGAATTTGGCAGACATGGGAAGGACCCGGAAGTGAGCTTATAAAAAGCATTTCCCTATTGCCGGAATGGACAAGTCCGGTGCTGGCCTGGCCTTTCTGGCCCCAGTGGAATTTATTCCCGGGTATGAAACGTCCCTGCGGGGCCTTGTTTCCCTGGGACGCTTCCGGGGAAAAGCTCATTTTAAGCTGGGCGGGCGGGGTTGATGCCTTTTTCTGGAAGGAAATGGCGGCAGCAGACCGGCCTTCCTCAGCTTCGGAAGANAGNCTGCCCTGGTACTTTGACTGGCCCCGGTTCAGGGAGCTTCTGGAAAGCGAAAGCATTCCGGAAGAAGTTCGCCAGGATCTTTGGCTTCCCGACTGGAAGGAAATTGCCCGCAGAACGGTACTGTCAGGCTTTGACCGCCGCCGAATCGTTTCCCGGCAGTTTACGGAAATNGAAATCCCGGACNTTGAAGGTTACTGGGCAGGCAGCTCTCCNTTCCAGGCCCCGCTGGAAGTTCCCTCCGGCGGCACTTTGATAATTATGGCAACCGAGCATGCCGATACCTGGGTTTCTTCTGAAGGAATCCTGAAATGCTCGACATCCGGCTGGGTTTTGATTCCAAGATAATAGGGCGTGCAGGGTGCGCTGACAGCAGAGTGCGAAATTAGGCGGCCACTTTACTATTGGTGAAAATTCCTGTACTTTTCTCAACATGGAAAAAATGAGGCGGGTATATCAATATGTTGAAGTACCGACAAAAATTGCAAGTGTAATACCGTTTTTTACGGCGCTTGCCTATTGTTTTTTCCTGAACGGTAATATCAACATTCGCAGTTCGCTGCTTTTTTTTGTTGCGATGCTGCTTTTTGATATGACCACCACGATGATAAACAATTATATCGATCTCAGGCAGGCCGGAAAAAAGGGATTTTTTAGCCGGCCTGTTATGCTGGCGATGATTTTTTGCGCATTTCTTCCCGCAGCCCTGATTGGCCTTTTTCTTGCATGGATGCACGGGCCGGTGTTTTTGCTTGCGGGAATATTCTGCTTTATCGTTGGCATCTCGTACACATTCGGGCCCATGCCTATTTCCCGCTCGCCATACAGCGAGCTATTCTCAGGGCTGACAATGGGATTTGTTTTGCCCTTCCTTGTTATAACGATCAACATGCCGCCGCTTGTCTTGTTAAGCTTCAGCGGCTGGGAGGCTACTGCTGTATTTGATCTTTTGGGTTTGTTAAAGTTTGGCCTTGTCTGTGCGCCATTGGTATTCTGTATTTCCAATATTATGCTTGCAAATAATATCTGCGATTTTGAGGCTGACAGGGACACACGTTATACCATGCCGCATCACATCGGTATAAAAAACGCGGTGCGGCTTTTTGCCGTGTTGTATTCCTTTTGCTATCTTGTTATCATTGTCGCATGTGTTCTGGGGTTAATACCCTGGAGCTGTCTTATTGTTATGTTTACAATTATACCGGTATTCAAAAATGTGAAACGTTTCACAAAAAAACAGGTAAAGTCAGAAACTTTTATATTGGCAATAAAAAACTTTCTTTTCCTGCTTGTACCTTACGCAGCCGGTTTATTCATTGGAAGTTGGTTTACATGAAAAGAGTATTTTTGTTTTTTTGCTGTTTGTTGTTTTTCAGCTTTTCGCTTTTTGCAGGTTCCAGGCGCGAGGCTTCCCGCAATGAACCCCTGCGGGTCGGCATTATGCTCGCCGTTGAATCGCTTCCTCTTATGCTTGCCCGCGACCGCGGTTATTTTGAACAGGAAGGGGTTAACGTAGAGCTGGTATTGTTCTCCAACCCGCAAGAACGTGATGCGGCGCTTCAGGCTGGCCGCCTGGATGCAGCCATCACAGATCTTTTGGCGGCATCTTTTTTCGTTGCCGGCGGCCTGGACTTCAGGGTAACGAGTTCAACAGACGGCCGTTTTGGCTTTGTGGCTTCCCCGCAATCAGGTATCACTCGCCTTGAGGAACTGCGGGGAAGGCGCGTTGGCATTTCACTTCATTCGATTATACAGTATGCCCTGGACACCAAGCTGGAAGCTGTCGGAGTTTCCATGACGGAATACGAAGCGGTTGCCGTTCCTCGTGTGCCTCTCCGCGTGGAGATGGTTTTGGAAGGCCTAATCGATGCGACAGGCCTGCCCGAACCCATCCTGACCGCCGCAGTAGCCCAGGGTGCAACGCTTCTTTCCACCACCGACGAAATGGGCATTGATGCAACGGTATTGTTTTTCTCGCTGAGAGCCCTGAACACGCGGCTGGATGAGATAAGGGCTTTTTACCGCGCCTATTACCGGGCAGCAATGAGCATAAATGCCAACCCCGATGCCTTTCGCGATTTTCTGGTGGAAGCAGCCGGTTTTCCGGCATCGGTTAGGGACGCCTATCAATTCGTTACTTACCGAAGACCCGCCCTGCCGGAAATTGCTCAAATCGAGCAGGCACTGAACTGGCTTAGTGCCCGCGGACTTTTGACGGCAGACCTCAAACCCGAAGACCTCCTTGATTCCAGGGCAATCAGCGGATGGTAGAATTAAAGGATATTTCTCTTGCCTTTGCCGGCGCCCGGAAAAAAAGTATCGCTGCGTTGACTCAAGTGAACGCCGAATTTCCTGAGGGGGAGTTTTCTGTTATTATCGGGCCATCGGGCTGCGGCAAGACCAGCCTTATCAGAATAATGGCGGGGCTCCAAAAGCCTTCAGGCGGGCAGCTTCTTATCAAAGGGCTTCCCATTTCAATTGGCAAAAACAAAACAGCCGTAATTTTTCAGGACTACGGCCTTTTGCCCTGGAAAACTGTCAGGGCAAATGCGGAGCTGCCCCTGCGTTTAAATAAAGTTTCTGGTGCATCGAACCAGAGAGTTGATTGTTTTGCGAAGGGTTCATACCCCGCCCTTCAGGGCGATAAAAAGGGTATGAACCCTGAGACAAATACCTTACCTAAACAACATACCCCGTCCCTTCAGGGCGGGGTTGTTGATCTTTTGCTTTCGAAGTTTGGACTTTTGGATTTTGCAAAATCATATCCGCACCAGCTTTCCGGCGGGATGAAACAAAGGCTGGCTATAGTCCGCTCGCTTGTGATGGAGCCGGAGCTTCTTTTAATGGATGAGCCTTTTTCCAGTCTTGATAATATCACAAGGGAAGATGCCCAGGATTTTTTTCTTTCGATTAGGCAGGAGCTGCGCCTGACGATAGTTATGATTACCCACTCCATAGAAGAAGCGGTGTATCTTGCGGATACGGTTTTTGTTATGGCCGGCAGAAATCCCGGAACCATAAAAGAAAAAATGAATATATCCAGAGAGGGGGAATCTCACAGACAATTCAGGGAAACCAGCCGCTTCCATGAATACTGCACTTCATTACGAAAACTTCTGCGGGATTTTTCCGAAGACTCCGGCAGCGGGGCAGAGGAATAAAGTTTTGAAGAAGTACCTTTACGTAATTTTGGCATTGCTGTTTTTCACATTAACATGGCACGGGCTTTCCCTTTTGGTACAGCGTCCTATTCTGCCCGGCCCCATAACGGCGATTGAGGCACTCATCCGGCTGGCATTAAGCGGCAGGCTTTACAGCCATTTGGGTGCAAGCCTCTCCCGTATTTTCTGGGCGCTTTTAACCAGCGCCATTCCGGCCGCAGCCCTTGGCCTGGCTGCAGGCCGCTCCCCCCGGATAAACAGCTTTGTGGCGCCGGTAGTTTATATTTTGCACCCCCTGCCGAAAGCCGCATTTCTGCCTGTGATAATGCTTTTTTTTGGCATTGGCGAAGCTGCAAAAGTTTTTCTTGTAGGCTTCATCATTTTCAGTCAGGTACTGGTAACAATGCGGGATGCGGCAAAGCAGGTGCCTGTGGAATTGCTTGACTCTGTGCGCTCGCTGGGGGCGGGAAGGGGAGCGTTGCTTTTGCATGTGGTTATCCCTGCGGTTATACCGGGGCTTTTTACTGCCCTGCGGATAAGTCTGGGGACTGCTGTGGCCGTGCTTTTTCTGGCGGAAACTTTCGCTTCGCAAAGCGGTCTTGGTTTTTTAATCATGGACGCCTGGACACGCATTTCATACCCGGAAATGTATGCCGCAATTATGGCTTTGAGCCTTTTGGGNCTGCTGCTTTTTGTCCTTATCGATGTTTTTGAAGTTATANTATGCCCCTGGCTGGAAGATAGAAACTGAAACAGAAAAAAGTGTAAACTAATCTTATGAAATTAAAAGGTNTTTTTNTCNANGCTGTTTTTCTTTGTTTTTGTGTTTGCTTTTTTNGCAGCCTGCGCAGAGAGGGAAAATAATCAGAATAATCAAATCGAAGAACACTTGAGTATTATGGAGACTATGGTTTCCGTTGGGCATGTATGGCCTGCTCTGGCCCTGCTCAGAACCGGCGACAACCCGCTCTGGTTTGAATTGGCTGCGGAGGGTCCCAGGCTGATAGAGTCTCCGGCTGTTGCATCCATGATTCCATATTTGCCCTGGCCCCATGCCCGGTTTATTACCGGTATTCAGGTTTGGGAAAATTTTGTTGTGATGTCAGTTAACCGCGGCGGCTTTCTTGTTTTTCGAACAGCAGAAAATAACCTTGAAGCTTATATGTACAGGGTTTCAGACAGCGGTTATTGGGATCAATACACTGCCGGATCATTTTTTATTTGGGAAGATAAACCCGCGGTGCTCCTTTACCGGAATGAATTTTTCGGCGAGTCCGATGCTCCGCCNCTTAGGCCTCAGGTTTTTGCTCTGGACAGGTACAGCTCCGTTCCTTTGCCGGTTTCCGTTCCCGCATTGGAGAATATCCCTTCNGANGGTTTTTGGGAGGCGGAAATGATAAGGCGCACGGCTGATGGNATTTGGTATTTTCGCATGAGGGAGAGGGGCATTGGGCCGGGNGAAATNGCCTATTTCCGCAGCGNNGANCTCACAGGNGCATCTGAGAGNATNTCATTCGGGCAATGGAGGAATTCAATCCNGCCTGAANCNCCGGAAAACACACCTCCGCTTTTGTCGCTTATTCTTGAACAGGCGGCAGCTCTTGGCGTTGAAGGAACGCCCGCAGCCAGGGCTGTGTCGGCTGATTTTGACGGTCAGCGTTTTTTCAGCACCGCAGGTTCTGCTGCCGGAACCAGGCTGACTGAAGTTTTCGCGTATTTGCGGGAATACCCCACGCCGCTGGCCATTGTTATACTGGCGGATGGCAGGGGATTTTATTCCCTCGGAGCGCAGCCCAGGCACTTTTCACTGCCTCTTCTTCCGTTGGAGTTTGTATATACAGGCATCGCTGTAATGGGAGATGTATTTATTGCCTCGTGGGAGGAGCAGCAGGAAGCAGGTATTGGAGCTGCCGGTTTTATGGTATTGGCCGCTGAATGGCGGCGTTAAGCGAAAGCAGAAAAAGGGGAGCAAAGGATAATTTTATGGGAAAAATAAAAAGCGCATTGGAAATCGCTCTGGAACGAACAGAATCAATTAAGGTTGACAAGGGCAGTGCTGGACAATTTGAGGCAAAACAGGCAGGCAAGAAGCTTGCCAATGAATTCCTGGAAGGGCTTGATAAATCGCTGGATGAAGAAATAAAAAAGCTGTCTCGGGAAGAACAGGCAAGCTTCAAACAGGGGCTTTTCGATGTTTTTATTTCTCAAGTAATTTTGCCCGGAACAAAAGACGACTTAAAACGAATTGAAACCGCCTGTCAGGGACTCAATACGCTGATTGGCGACAAGCGTTTCGGTGAAATCATCAAACAGCTAATTCAGTTTTTGAATCAGTTTATTGAAGAGATATCCAATTTCCGGGAAGCCATCAAAAAGCAATATGCCCCGAAACTGCGCAAAAAGGAAGAAGAACTTTCACGCCGGATAGGGCGGCAGGTAAAGCTGGATCCTTCGCAGGATCCGGAGTTTGCCGCCATTTACACCCAGAACTTAAATTCGATTAAAGCGAATTACCAGGCGGCAGTAAACGAGACCAGAGAAGAGGCACAGCGGCTTTTTTCTGCGTGAGGGTTTTATGCCTAATCTTTTAACGGCAGCGTAACGGGTTTGTGGCCTTTGGCGCTCCGGTAAATCGCTTCGATGATTTCAACAGATTTTCTGCCTTCACAGCCGTCAATGTCTAACGGTTTGTCTTCCCGCACGGCGTTTACAAAAGCTTCAAAAAGCATTTTGTGTCCGTGGTAACCTATGGCTTTTGGGTCAGCGGCGCCGCCTCCGGTTTGTGTGGAACTGCCGAACTTCTTTCTTATGTCCTCATCTTCAGGCCGTTCTTCTGCAAATTTCCAGGTGGTAAGGTTTTCTTCTTCCAGAGTGATACAGCCCTTAGTGCCGCAAATTTCGACTTTTTTGAAGAAGCCCGGATAAGCTCCGGTGGTTCCCTGAATAACGCCGATTGCGCCGTTTGCGAATTTGAGCACTGCCGCGCCGACATCTTCCACTTCAATTCTCTCGTGGGCAAGAGTATCTGTGTAAGCGAATACTTCTTTTACATCCCCCATAAACCACTGCAAAAGATCTATGGCGTGGATACCCTGATTCATAAGCGCGCCGC
>JGI20163J15578_10000504_pt1 | contig 16206 bp, 15 predicted proteins | sample TergutCu122P1_FD_15578 | JGI IMG/M metagenome (IMG submission 15578)
CCTGACTATGGCTTCCATGTCCGTATCGTCGTAAAACGAAAAACGGCAGGTAATTCCAAAACGGCTGATAAGCGGGCTGGAAACATTTCCNGCTTTGGTAGTGGCTCCCACAAGGGTAAAGGGCTGAACGGGAATACGAATACTTCTGGCGCTGGGCCCCTGGCCGATGATCCAGTCAAGCTCGTAATCTTCCATTGCGATGTAAAGCATTTCTTCAAGTGCCGGTTTTAAGCGGTGGATTTCGTCAATGAAAAAAACCGTTTTTTCAGTAAGGGTGGTGAGTATTCCGGCCAAATCCTTGGGTTTTTCCAGGGCCGGCGCCGAAGTTACACGGAATTCAGCTCCCATTTCATTGGCCACAACCTGTGCCAGAGTGGTTTTTCCCAAACCAGGCGGCCCAATCAGAAAAAGATGATCAAGACTTTGATCTCTTGCTCTGGCGGCCTGTATATAAACAGAAAGGTTTTCCTTCATTACCTTTTGCCCCAGGAATTCCGTAAAATTGCGGGGACGCAAGGTCTGATCGCGTTCATCCTCTTCCAGGGGTTTTTCAGGGTGCAAGATTCCTTTTACATTATCAGGTTTTTTCATAAGCTGCTGCTCAGATAAACGATGGCCTGCTTGAATAACAATTTTTCCCTTTCCTCGCCGCTTAAGCCGGGTTTAATTTCATCCTCGGCCCTGCGCAGAGCTTCCGCGGCAGTCCGCCTGTCATAGCCCATTTCAACCAGGGCCTCAACCAAATCCCCGTAAGGGGCCCCGGTAACAGCATTTGCCCTGACAAGTTTTCCCTTCAGGGCCAGAATCATTTTCTGGGCGGTTTTTTTTCCAAGGCCCGGCACAGCTTCCAGGCGGCTTATATCCCCGCTTTCCAAAGCGTTTTCAAGTTCCTCCTGGCTTATGCCACCCATAATTTTAAGGGCAGCTTTCGGGCCAATTCCTTCCACTTTAAGAAGTTCAAGAAACGTGGCGCGTCTTTCTTCGGCTGCAAAACCGTAGAGCTTCATCATGTCTTCGCGGTGATAAAGCCAGATAAAAAGCCGCCCTTCTTCTCCCAGCGGAGGCAGACGCCTTATATCTGTTGCAGGGACTGCAATGTCCCACTCTATTCCCGCTGACAGGAGATAAACACAGTCTGCGAGTTTTTCAGTGATTACTCCCCGGATGCTGTTGAACATGTAGAAAGTATATCATCATTTGAAAGAAAAAGTGAACGTGCCGCATTGACAGAAACAGCCAATTTTGAATAAAATTGCAAAATGTGAAGAGAAGGAGCTTTAGATGAAAACTGTTTTGGTTGTTGATGACAGCCGCATAATGAGAAATATTGTAAAAAACACCTTTACACAGCTTAAAATTCCCTGCCAGTTCCTGGAAGCGGAAAACGGAAATAAAGCTTTTCAACTCCTGGAAACCAACAAGGTTTCCCTGGTTCTTCTTGACTGGAATATGCCGGAACTGGACGGCATGGGTTTTCTTGAGAAAGTCAGATCCATGCCTGACTATGAGGATCTTCCGATAGTAATGGTAACTTCAGAATCCGCTAAATACAACGTGGTCGAAGCACTCCAGACCGGTGCTACAGATTATATTGTTAAACCTGTCAATGAAAAAGTTTTTATGGAAAAACTTAACGACTTAAATTTCTAAATACGGCGGCGAACCTAAAAAATGAAAAAAATCAACCCGGCAGAAATGATAAAAAACTTCTTTCTTGGAAGACGCTATTTCCAGCTTACAGACATTAACGATCAGGCCAGATATATGACCATGAATGCCATTTTCATGCTCGTTATACCTCCCCTGCTTTACTTTGGCCTTAATATGGTGGCTGACGATTTCTTCAGAGGCATGACCACCATTTCCATTGTTCTTTTGGCCTTAATTTCCCTTATTTTGATTCGTTCGAAAATCCCGCTCAATTATATACCGCCTTTCCCTGTAAGCGCTTTTGGAATCTATTGCCTTTACATGGTATACCTTGGCGATTTTAGCCTTTGGGCAGCCGTAGCGATTTTGAGCTATCCGATTATAGCTATTTTTCTCTGCCGGGCAAAAATAGGAATTATTCAATCTGTACTGGTGCTTGCCGCGGCCATTGCTCTTTTGGTTGTTCCGTTAACACCGAACCCCCAAACTCTCGATATAACCATTCGTTTTATTGTCGGTTACACACTAACCTTGAGCCTTACGATTATATATGAAGTCGTCAGCATGAAAAAAGATAACAAAGAAGCCAGGCTTATCGCTGAACTGGCGCAGGAAAGGGACGTAATTCAAACCATGAAGGACAATATCCAGCAGGGTATCTTCCTGATGGACAAGGATCATAAAATACTTCCCCAGTATTCCAAACATCTTATTCCGATTCTTTCGTATTACGATTCCGATCTGGAGGGTAAAAGCTTTCTGGATATACTCAGCGGTTCTTTGGACAGCAGACAGCTCAAGATCATGCAGGGTTATTTTTCGATGGTATTTTCCAAATCCAAAACCGAAAAGGTTCTGGAAGCAGCGAACCCCATATCCGAATTTGAATATAAAGTCGATGACAGGACGAAAATCCTGAGCACGAAATTCCGCTTAATTGAAGAGAAAACAGGATCCACAATAATCGGGATAATCCAGGATGTCACCAGGGAAAGAGAATTTGAAAAAGAGCTCCAGGCCCAGAAGGCAGCCCAGGAGCAGGAAATGAAGAATATGTTCGACGTTATCCAGATCGATCCCCTGGTATTTCAGGATTTTATAGATGATACGGAATCCAATTTCAACTATGTCAATTCCGTTTTGAAAGACCGGACTATGCCCGTAAAGCAGGTTGTAACAAAGTTTTTTCAGAATATCCATGCCATTAAATCAAACGCAGTCATTCTGGGTTTGGACAAATTCAGCAAAGATCTTCATGTTCTTGAAGAGGAAATCAAAGCCAAATCCAGATTGGAAAATATAACAACGGAAGATATTCTGGGACTGGCATTGTCGCTGGAAAAAATAATGCAGGAGAAAGATAACTACACAACCATTGTAAAAAGAATCGAAGCTTTCAAGTCATCCCACCAGCTGGACACCATTCTGATGCACTCCATGAGCATGGCTGTTGAAAAAATTGCTGCGGAAACGCAAAAGAAAATTGAGCTTAAAGCCGGGTATATTGACATGAGGGTCCTTGAAACCAAACTGCGGAAACCCATCAAGGATATTTTATTCCAGTGTGTAAGGAATTCCATATATCACGGCATTGAGACGGTTGACGAAAGAATCAAGAAAAACAAAAAGCCCCAGGGCCTTTTGGAGTTCAGCTTAAAAAATGAAGGCGGCAAGGCGGAGCTGACATTCTCCGATGACGGCCGGGGGCTTGACTGGGATGCAATAAAGAAAAGATATCTTAAAATGAACCCGGATACAAAAGCAGTAACCAGGAAAAAACTTCTTTCATTAATTTTTACGCCGGAATTTTCCACTTCAAAAGAATCCAATTTGATTGCCGGCCAGGGAGTCGGCCTTAGCCTGGTAAAAGATCTGGTAAAAGAAAACGGCGGTACCATTAATGTCAACTCTTCCGAAACAGGTCTTACCTTAAAATTCAACTTCCCCATACCGGCCTAGTATCGCGGCTTCCTGCGCAAGCCTGGTTGTTTTTTAGTTGACNNNGTAAAAATCCTCACATATAATAATTTTATCAAATTGAGGAGGATTTTATGTATTTAGTAATACTGATGATCGTCAGCGTTGTTTTGCTTCTTGTACTGATTTCCAAAGTGAAGCTGAATGCTTTTCTGTCCCTGTTGTTTATCTCCCTCTTTATGGGAATACTCTCAGGGATGTCTTTGGCAGATGTTGCAGCTCAAGTGACTGCAGGCTTCGGCGCCCTCATGGCGGGCATAGGAATTGTTATCATCTGCGGGGTAATAATCGGGACTTTTCTTGAGCATACCGGTGCAGCTCAAAGAATAGCGGCTTCAATCCTGAAACTGGTCGGCCCAAAACGCGGCACTCTTGCCACAGGCATTACCGGCGGCGTGGTATCGATCCCTATCTTTTGTGATGTGGGTTTTGTTATTTTAACTCCGGTTATCAGGGCTCTTTCCAGGGTGGGAAAAATTCCCATGATGTGTCTGGCCTCGGCCCTTATGATGGGGCTTCTGACAACCCATTGTCTGACGCCGCCAACGCCTGGGCCCCTCGCTGCTGCTGCTATTTTAGGCGCTGATGTCGGAATAGTCATGCTTTATGGGCTAATCGTTTCCATCGTAGTTATTGGCGGGACTTATTTTTGGTGCAATTCACAATTCCTGCGCAAAAGGTATCCTGAACTTGCCGAATATGATGCAGAAATTGAAGCGGATTCCCAGAAATTCAATGACGCTGCGGCAAAAGCGCCTTCGACTTTAATGTCTTACCTTCCCATCGTTCTTGTTATATTGCTAATTGTGATCCGCTCCGTTTTGGGTTTGTACGCACAGGCTCATGCAGAAACTATGTGGTTCCAGATCATCAACTTCCTTGGAACCCCGTTCATCGCCCTGCTTATTGGCGTCTTTTGCTGTTTCCTGCTTCCCGCTAAAATCAACGAAGAAGTAAGCAACGGCTGGGTCAACAAAGCCCTGAAGAACAGCGCAGAAATTTTGATTCTCACCGGTATCGCCGGCAGTTTCGGAAGAATTCTCTTGGTCAGCGGCGTAGGAGACGTAATGGCCGGCGCCATTTCCGGCTTGAATATTCCATCCGTATTGCTCCCCTTTATCATTTCATCCATAGTGCTGATAGCTCAAGGTTCCGCTACTGTTGCTATGACAACCACAGCAGCTATCATACTGCCCATTTTGGGACCGCTCGGTCTCAGCCCGGAACTTGCAGTTATTTCGATTGCAGCCGGCGCATTTACGGGCGTCTTCCCCCAGGGTTCCTATTTCTGGGTTGTAACAAAGATGTCAGGTTTTGATATTAAAAAAGGTTATGTGGCAGTTACTGCAACAACCTTTGTCATGGGCGGCGTCGCGCTTGTAGCAATTTTAATTTTGTCACTGGTAGTTTCCTAAATTACTCAGGCTTATCTGTGCTGCCCAGAATGGGCTAAGCTGCCCGTATGGGCTAAGCTGCCCGTATGGGCAGCACAGATCGCCGCAGCCAGTGCGTCAGCGGCATGATCCGGTTTAGGAGACTGTGAAAGCCCCAAAATGAGGCGTACCATCTCCTGAACCTGTTTTTTTTCCGCCCTGGAAACGCCTACTACAGCTTTTTTGATTGCATGCGGAGTCAATTCCAGTACCGGAAGTCCCTTTTTGCTCAGGGCCAAAAGAAGAACACCCCTTGCCTCGGCCACTGCCATTGCGCTTGAGATATTTTTGCCGAAATAAAGGCTTTCCATGGCAGCTTCTGCCGGTTTATAGGTCTCTAAAATATTATCAAAAGACTGATGGATAAAAACGAGCCGATCCCCGCGCTGCTCCTGGGGGCCAGTTTGTATACTGCCGTGTGCAACATAGCTAAACCTCCCATTTGCGAAATCAATCACCCCCCAGCCGGTCGAAGCCAGGCCGGGATCCACTCCGATAATCCGGTGCGGAGCTTTATTCTGCTTCAAACCCTTCGGGGATATCTATATTGGAGTAGACGTTCTGGACATCATCATTATCTTCGAGTTTTTCAATGAGCTTGAGTACCTTGGATGTCGCTTCGTTATCCAGGGAAACGTCCGTTTCCGGAACCATATTAACCCCGGCACTCATGGTTTCAAAGTTTTTTTCGTTCAAAGCGTTCACGACAGCTTCAAAATCATCCGGTGTTGTGGTTACTTCGATAATGCCGCTTGAGCAAGCCACATCCTCAGCTCCACTGTCAAGGGCAACTTCCATCACCTGATCTTCGGTATATTTTTCACCGTCCAGGGTAATGACCCCCTGGCGCTTGAAGAGCCGTGAGACAGCCCCGGTCGTGGCAAGCTGCCCTCCTCCCTTGGTGAGGATACTTCTCACTTCAGCGGCTGCCCGGTTTTTGTTGTCGGTAAGCACCTCAATCATCAGCGCTACTCCGCCGCCGGCATACGCTTCATAAGTAAGTTCTTCGTAACTTACCCCTTCCAGTTCTCCGGTTCCTTTTTTGATGGCCCTGTCAATATTGTCCTTGGGCATATTGGCAGATCTGGCTTTTAATATGGCAGTTCTTAGCCTGGGGTTTGAGTCAATATTTCCCCCGCCCATTCTGGCGGCAATGGAGATTTCCTTTATAAGCTTGGTGAAAATTTTGCCGCGCTTGGCATCCGCAGCACCTTTTGCGTGTTTTATAGTCGCCCATTTACTGTGGCCCGACATAATTCCCCCTTATTCGTGGTATCATTATTATGAGAAAATTTTCTGAAACAACAACACCGCACGAGTTACCCCATCCGGCACATTGCAGGTGCCGGATGAGCTTTCAGATTTGGTAAATTAAACTACAATTTTAACATCGACTTTGCCTTTCTGAATGGACTTTTCGATGTTTTCCTGAAACAGCTTGGTATACCAGTCATAGCTGAATGGCGACTTAGAGCGGACAACCGGTTTAATCAGATAATCCAGCTTGTCACGGCAGGATTCGCATATGTCCCTATGGGCCAGATGAAAGTAATTACGTCCAGGGATGGGAGACTGGAGAGTCGCTTGACAAATGTCACAATTAAGGGTCTTCATTTCATACTCCTTGACTTAGTCAAAATTAATCATTTACAAAGATAATAATACTCCATTATTAAAAAAAAGTCGAGAGGGGTAAGGGTGGAAAACGGGAAATTTATTTTTGGCGGCAAAGTCCTGATTATCGCAGAGCTTGGAACATCCCATGGCTCAGATCCGGTGAAAGCGGGCGAACTTATTGAAGCGGCAGCAGAAGCCGGCGCTGATTGCATAAAGTTCCAAATTGTCTATGCACGGGAAATACTCCACCCCAATACCGGAGAAGTGACGCTGCCTGGCGGAAAAATAAAGCTCTACGACCGTTTCAGAGAACTTGAATTAGACCCCTCCTTTTTCGCCGAAATGAAGGAAAAAGTGGAAAAAAAGGGGCTTTTATTCCTCTGTACGCCCTTTGGCCTTCAAAGCGCCCGGGAACTTAAAGCGCTTAATCCAAAATGTTTAAAAATTGCTTCCCCGGAACTTAATTATTCTGCCCTTTTGAAGGAAGTTGCCGGTTATAACCTGCCAATTATTCTTTCAACAGGGGTATCAACATTGGGTGATATTGAACAGGCTCTTGATATATTGGGGAATGGGGAATGGGGAATAGGGAATAGAGATTCTGAACGCCCTGCTCCCCACATTTGCCTCCTGCACTGCGTTACTGCCTATCCCGCGCCGGAAAAAGACTATAATCTGCGGGTTTTGAAGAATTTAAGCGCGATTTTCGGCCTTCCCACAGGAGTAAGCGACCACAGCCTGGATCCCTGCCTCGTGCCCGTATTGGGAACCGCAATGGGGGCTGCTGTTATCGAAAAGCACTTCTGCCTTGATCGAAATGATCCAGGCCTTGACGACCCAATTGCCCTGCCCCCGGCATCCTTTGCCCAAATGGTAAAACAAGTCCGCCAGGCTGAAGAAGCGGGACCGGATGAAACAATTAATGCCATGTGCCGGGAACACGGCAAAGATCTCGTGGAAAGCATACTTGGCGACGGAAAGAAACGTCTGGCCCCCTCGGAGCTGGCAAATTACCAGCGGACAAACCGCTCAATACATGCTTTAAGAGACATTAAAGAGGGGGAAGTTATTGAAAAAGAAATGTTTTCTTCCCTGAGAACGGAAAAGCTCCTTAGACCGGGGCTCCCCCCCTCATGGGAAGGTCGCATCACCGGCCGCCGGGCAAAAGCGTTCATACCTGCCGGAGAGGGTATCCGTTTTGAGGATATCTAAGTGCCGCTGAAACAGCCTCAAGACAGGTAGAAGTATTGGCATAATATTGGCATAATGCTCAGGATGCTTAATTTGGAGGATAAACATGAATACGCTTATTGAGCCCAAAATTTTGAAAGGATTTCGTGATTTTCTGCCTCCGGCGGAAATTGCCCGCAGAAACCTCATCGAGAAAATTGAAGCTTTTTTCCGCAGCTACGGTTTTTTGCCCATCGATACGCCGGCACTGGAATACGCAGAAATACTCCTTGGCAAGGGCGGCGGAGATACTGAAAAACAAATCTACCGCTTCAAAGATCACGGCGACAGGGATGTAGCCCTTCGTTTTGATCTGACAGTTCCCCTGGCGCGTTTTCTGGCAGCACATATGCATGAGCTCACCTTTCCCTTCAAGCGTTATCACATTGCCAAGGTCTGGCGCGGAGAAAACACGCAGCGCGGGCGTTACAGGGAATTTACCCAGTGCGATTTTGATACAATAGGCAGCGACAGCGCGGCCTGTGATTTTGAGATACTCCATGTCATGTGGAACACCCTGCCCGCTATTGCCGGCGGGAAAATAATCATTCATCTTAACCACCGCGGGGTTTTTAACTCTTTTCTTTCACGTCTCGGTGTACTCGATAAATCCGTCGAAATACTTAGAACCGTAGATAAGCTCGCTAAAATCGGCAAAGATGAAACCTTAAACCTCCTTGCTCAGGCTGTTGGAGAAAAAAGCGGCAAAGAAATCCTTGATTACATAGAAATATCCGGCAGCTTTGAAGAAACCCTGACAGCCATGACCGCCGCAGCCGGCGCCGGCCCCGAAACAGAACGTTTAAGGCAGATATATCTATCCATGGTTGATGCTGGAATCACCGAAAACGTTGTTTTAAATCCGTCCATTACAAGGGGGCTGGATTATTATACAGGAATTGTTTACGAATCGTTTCTCGCCGAACTTCCCGACATAGGATCGATTTGCTCCGGCGGCCGCTACGATAATCTCGTGGGGCTTTACTCAAGGGAATCTTTGCCGGGAAACGGAACCAGCATCGGCATTGACAGGCTCATCGCCGGTATGGATGCACTGGGCCGGCTGGATTCGGCCAAGTCCTATGCACAGATAGCCATAGCCTGTGTTAACGAAGGCTCAAGCGGCGCGTACCAGGCCCTGGCCAATAAGCTGCGAAAGTCAGGTATCCCCTGTGAAGTTTTCCTGAAAGAAGAAAAACTTACCAGCCAGTTCCAGACAGCCGAGAAAAAAGGCATCCAGTGGCTTATTATCCCTGACAGTGAAAAACCCCTTGGAGGCCAATTAACTCTTCGTGATCTGTCGAAAAGAGAAAACCGGGAAGGGATTAAAATTGAAGAAATTATTGCTGGTTTTGTGAAATAGTAGAGGCAACTGCAGCACAAACCCCACACCCCTCAAGCGCCGGTTACGGCGCCTGCGGACTGGGGTTCTTCATTATATAATTACATTATTGAGGTTTTTTAACGGGCGGCAGGAGGCGGAGTCCGTGGAGCGGCAGCAGGCTGCGTTGCAGCCGGAGCGGCCTGAGGCATGGCGCCCGGCACATTTCTGAGGTTTCTGTCCAGTATGGCTGAGGGCGAATCTCCCCGCGCAGGGAATACCGCAATTCTGTTCGTAGAGGTCACGGTGTCAAAGGTGATTGTTATTCTTCCGATACCGGCAGGTCCGGAATTCCAGTTTGCTATTTGTCTGCCTTGAGGATCGTGGGTAAATATCACATTCCCGTTCTGGACAACAAAAAAGTCACGTCCCCAACCTGCCAGGGTATGATCGCCCCTTCCTATGTTGGTTGACGATATCCTGCTTCCTGATGGGCTAAATACCACAAAGGTAGCACGGGCTTGCTCTACCCTTCCGATCTCATTTGCAAATAAGCCGGCGGCTACGATTATGAACAGAAAAACTAAAAATATGTTCTTTTTCATTTTTCTCCTCCTTAACAGGAAAATATTTTAAGGGAAATTTATTTTTTTTAACTCTTATATAGTATACAGCATTTTACCCTGGTTTACAATACGAAAAAGAAAGAAAAATGCAAAAAATCGCAAAAAACTCCAAAAAGCAACATTGCATCATTTTACCTGCTCATTAAACCTGGTTATGCATTAATGTGAAAAAAAATGAAAATTCTACATGAATTTATTGACAAAATTGCCGATACTCGTCATAGTTAAAGATGCGATGGTATTTACAGTTTCGTAAGAGACTAATGAATGCAGGAGACCATAAATAAATGAAAACGATTTTAGTTGTTGATGACAGCCGTATTATGCGGAACATCGTAAAAAACACCTTTACAGATATGAAAATCCCCTGTCAATATCTGGAAGCAGAAAACGGGAAGGTGGCCTTCCAGTTATTGGAAAACAACAAGGTTAACCTTGTATTTCTGGACTGGAATATGCCGGAAATGGACGGTATGTCTTTTTTAACAAAGGTCAGGAGTATGCCTAACTACAAGGATCTGCCCATTTTTATGGTAACTTCTGAATCGGCCAAGTATAACGTCGTAGAAGCCCTGCAGAAAGGGGCATCTGATTACATTGTAAAACCAATAAACGAAAGAATTTTCAGAGAAAAAGTTTCAAGAATAGTTTTTTAGGAGAAAAACGTGGAACAATATATACAACCATTTATTAAGGTCTGTACGACGGTATTTAAAGAGTTTTGCCAAACAGAAGTTGCGGCAGGCAGGGTTTTTTTCGTCTCAAAAGACGAATATGAAACAATCTGGGATATTTCCGGCATCATCGGAATGTCCGGCGAAGCAACCGGGGCGGTGGCAATATCCATGAAGGACATTACTGCATTCCAGGTTACAAAGATGCTGACAAATAAGGAACATAAATCAATTGATTCTGATGTTACCGATGCGGTCGGAGAAATAATCAATATCATCGCGGGAAATGTTAAAAAGGATTTTGAAGAAGAGCTGAAGATTAAAATTTCCCTGCCAACAATTGTTAAAGGCAAGGCCCATACAATTGTTTGGCCTTCAGAAAAAACCAGAATTATCTGTATTCCCTTTACGATTTTTACGGATCAGGAAATGTGTCTTTCTGTGGCGGTGGATCCCAGTAAATGAGCAGAAAAAAACCGGTAGAAATTTTACGAAATATTCTTATCGGAAAACGGTACTATAGACTCACCCAAATTGATGAACAGTTAAGATATGTGGCTATGAATTCCATATTCGTACTTGCCACATTCCCGCTGGTTATACTTGGTTATACAATGATCGCTTTTGATTTTACAAGAGCGATCTTTAATTTTTTCATGGCTTTTATCTGTCTTTCTTCCGTAATCCTTTTACGCACTAATGTCTCGCTTAACAAGGTGCCTTTAATTCCTGTTTCCATGTTCGGATTGTATTGTATTTTCCTTGTTCACCAGGGCGATTATAATCTGTGGGGCGCAATCTGGTTCCTTGCCTTTCCAATGATTTCAATTCTCCTTTGCGGGTCAGTTATTGGAATTACCCAGTCTGTCATTGTTTTACTTTCATCGTTTATACTCCTTAATGTTCCGTTCTCTCCGGTTGATGTACCAACTACCGTTCAATCGAGATTTATTTTTGCCTTTTTACTCCTGTTTGGTTTGACAATTATCTTTGAACGAATCCGTATATTAAAGGGAAAAAAGGAAGCTGCCCTAAGTACTGAGCTGGCCCAGGAAAAGGAACTGATTGAAGCAATGAAAGATAATATCCACCAGGGTATTTTCCTTATGGACTCCAACCTAAAAATTCTTCCACAGTATTCCAAACCTTTGATTACTATCCTTTCCTATTACGATTCGGAACTGGCAGGGCACAGTTTGCTGGATATTCTTGCCGCTTCTTTGGATACATCGCAGCTCCAGGTTATGAAAGGTTATTTTTCAATGGTGTTTGAAAAAAAACTAATCAAGGAAGTTTTGGAAGAGGCCAATCCCATTTCAGAGTTTGAGTACAAAATTGACGGACGGACAAAATTCTTAAGCACCAGATTTCACCTTATTGAGCAGGAAGGCGCCCAACCGGTAATAGTCGGAGTTGTTCAGGATATTACAAGGGAAAAAGAATTTGAGAATGAACTCAAGACCCAGAGAGATGCCCAGCAGGAAGAACTTAAAAATATGTTCGATGTTATCCAGATTGATCCTCTGGTTTTTCAGGATTTTATTGAAGATACAGAGTCGAACTTCAATTATATCAATACAATATTAAAAGACAGATCGTTAACCGAAAAACAGGTAGTTACAAAATTTTTCCAGAATGTTCATGCCATGAAATCCAATGCTTTTGCCCTTAAGCTGGAATCTTTCGGCAAAAAACTTCATGTGCTGGAAGACAGCATTAAGGCCGTTATGAAAGTCGACAAAATAAATGTGGAAGACATTCTCGGTCTGGCGATAGAACTGGAAACACTGATGAAAGAGAAAGATGCCTATGAAAAAACCAGGGCAAAGATTGATTCTTACAGAACTTCCAACCAGGCAGACTCTGTCCTTACTTATAATCTGAGAAGGGCTGCTGAAAATGCAGCCGCTGAAACCGGAAAAAAAGTTGAGCTTAAAGTTGGGCAGATGAATATGGAAATTCTTGAATCGAATCTCAGAAAACCCATTAAAGACATATTGTTTCAATGTGTAAGAAATTCAATTTACCATGGTATAGAGACAGAGGAAGAAAGGGTTCGAAAAAACAAAAAACCGCAGGGGCTTTTAACAATCAACATAAAAAATAACGATGGCAAGGCAGAAATAACTTTTTCCGATGACGGACAGGGATTAAACTGGCAAAAAATTAAGGCCGCGTATTTAAAAAATAATCCAAAAGCCAAGACCATAACCAAAAAAATGCTTTTATCATCCATTTTTTCGCCGGAATTCTCTACTGCCGATGAAACTTCCACAGTTGCAGGCAGAGGAGTAGGACTAAGTCTTGTAAAAGACATAACCAAGAATAACGGCGGCGCTATCAGTGTTGACTCTTCTGAATCGGGTCTTACTCTAAGATTTACCTTTCCCATGCCCACAAAATAATAACACAATAAAACCATTATTTTCAAACAAACTTTATTAAGCATAATATCTCTAAATTGTCCAAATTATCTCTTTACTTGATACAGTATTTTGTGTATATTTAAGAAAAGCAGGTTTTTTTTCAGAACCAAACCAGAGAGCTAACAATGAACAGAAATGAAGATTCTGGCAGGTGGGATGACAGATTGATACTTGGAATTCCTGTAATTGACAAGCAGCACAAAGATCTGCTTAGGATTATCAACAATCTGCATTTTACATGCCTAAAAACAGCGGAATCCGGCAATTACCGTCTGATGCAGGCAGCCTACGAGGCAGTTGGCTATATTAAGCATCACTTTAATACAGAGGAAAAACTGATGGGGCTTTTGGGGTTCTCGGGATTCTCTCACCATAAAAGAGAACACGAAAATTTTTTGAAAGAACTCCTCAACCGCTATAATCAATTCCAGGAAGACAATAATTTTGTCCCGAATAGTTTTGTTAGCTTGTTAAAAGAATGGGCGTTGTCTCATATTGAAGTCTACGACAGAGTATTTGCCGATTTTCTTCTAAACATGAAACATCATGAGAAAATAAAGCTAATTCTCGCAAAGGAATCGTTATTGGCTGCGAATCCGGCTTAAACAAGAGTCCGGGCTGTCCTCACAATATCAGCAAAAACGCCGCCGGCGGTTACCTGAGCGCCGGCACCCGGCCCTTTTATAACCATAGGCAAGGCTGTATAACGGTCACTTGTAATCACAACTATATTGTCAGAATCAACAAGGGATCTAAAAGGGCTTGAGGCTTCTTCTTCTCTAAGAGAAAGCCTCAATGAGCCTTCTTCTATAACCGCAACATAACGCAAAGCTTTACCGGCAGCCGCAGCCCTGGAGCGGCGATCCTCAAAATCCTTGTCAGATTTTTCCAGTTCATCAAAAAAAGCTTCCACAGTGGGAGCTTCAAAACAGGCCGCCGGCAAAATGGGTTCTATCACTACAGAGGAAAATTCCAGATTCATACCGCATTCCCTTGCAAGGATAAGGGCTTTGCGGCCGGCGTCTTTGGCATTAAGATCATCCCTTGGGTCAGGTTCCGTATAACCCTTGGCTTTGGCCTGGCGAACCAGAGCGGAGAAAGATTTTGTTCCATCGTAGCTGTTGAAAATAAAACTTAAAGTACCGGAAAGAACCGCCTCGATGCGCCGTATTTTGTCCCCGGAAAGAACGAGATCCCTTATGGTGGAAATCACGGGAAGGCCGGCACAGACATTGGTTTCGTAGAGATAGGGAATATTCCTTTCAAGGCTGTAGTTTCTCAGTGCCTTATAATATTCAAGTGAACCGGAATTGGCACGCTTGTTGGGAGTTACGACAGGTATCGCAGCTTTGAGAATTTCGATGTAAGCCTGGGAGACTTCTTCGCTGGCCGTGCAATCGCAAAAGGCCGAGTTGGGAAGGTTTAGAGCTTTCATATTATCAATAAAACCTTGAAGGTTATAAGGCTCTCCCTTCTGCGGGTCTTTTAATATTGATTTAACCTGTGCGCTGTCCAAACCTTCGTGATCAAAAATCATTCGATTGTTATCCCCGGCCCCAATCAGGTTAACCCGTATTTTATTGTTTTCCGAAAGAATTTCCTGCTGACTTGATATCTGCTCCAGCAGGGTTCCCCCTATATTGCCAAGTCCGATCAGGAAAAGATTAACCGATTTAACCCCCGAAAGGAAAAATGCTTCGTGAATTGCGTTAAGGGCCTTGGCCTCATCCTGGCGGGAAATTACTGCAGAAATATTTATTTCCGAAGATCCTTGAGCTATTGCAATAATGTTGATGCCATTTCTGCCCAGGGCATGAAAGACCCTGCCGGAAATGCCCGCCGTACTTTTCATTTTGGAACCAACAACGGCAATAATTGAAACGTTCATTTCAACAATAGGCGTCTCAATTACTCCCCTGTTTATTTCCTTATCGAATTCCTCCCTGATAGCTGTTTCCGCAGCCGGAACATCAGAGGGAAGCACTGCAAAACAGATGGAATACTCGCTGGAACTTTGGGTTATGAGAATCACACTGATTTTCCGCCGGGCCAGTGCGCCGAAAAGGCGGGACGAAAAACCAGCCACACCAACCATTGCAGGACCCTGAACCCGGATAAGAGCCACGGAACTCATGGAACTAATCCCACGGATTGGGAAGGAACCGGGACTTGCGTCTTTTAATATCAGGGTTCCTTTTGATGCGGTGTTGAAGGTATTTTTTATCCTGAAAGGAATTCCCCTTTTAAGGGCGGGTTGAATTGACGGCGGGTAAATTACCTTTGCGCCAAAGTGCGAAAGCTCCATGGCCTCTTCATATGAAATAGTGTCAATTTTGAATGCATTTTTAACATATCGCGGATCCGCAGTAAGCAGGCCGTCCACATCGGTCCAGATTTCCACTTCCTCCGCTTCCAGTGCGGCGCCAAAAATTGCAGCGCTGAGATCGGAGCCTCCCCTTCCAAGGGTAGTTGTTGACCCGTTCGCTGTTGAACCTATAAAACCGGTTGCCACAGGCAGCATCGAAGCTGTTTTGGAATCCCTTGAATCAAACCATGAACGGATAAGTGCAAAGGTCTCGTCTTCCTGCACCGCGGCCCTGCCAAAGTCATCGTTTGTTTTAACCAAAGGCCTTGTATCAAGATAAAAAGCCGGAAGCCCTCTTGCATTTAATATGGGGGCAATAAGGGATGCAGACAAGCGTTCTCCAAAACTCATTACAAGGTCCTGACTCCTTCCGGACAGCTCCCGAAGCACGGCAACCCCGTCAAGAACCCTGAGCAATTCCGAAAAATTCAATTCAAGCTGTTCTTTGGCCGTTTCCAGTTCTTTCCCTGAAAGAAAATGAGAAGCGGTATCCAAATGGCGCTTTTTCAGAGCCTGCACATCTTCCAGATACGATGTTTCGCCCGAAGAAGCCCGCTTGCCCAATTGTATCAAAGTGTCAGTTACTCCGGAAAAGGCAGAAACTACAACCAACCCTATTTTTTTCCGGGAATCTTTTAAAATGCCAATGACTTTTTCCAGGGCCTCGACAGACCCCACCGATGAACCGCCAAATTTTAATACCAGCATAATTTACTCCGTTTCAAGATAATAGTAATTTTGCACAAGAAAGACAATTGGCAGGAGGAAGAGTATTGGAATTACCCTAACTTTATCACCACAATAGCAGTAAAAAGAGGCTCGTTATGAAAAATCATCTTACAGTTTTACCGATTACCGCTTTAACTGCTTTTTCTTTTTAAGTATAA
>JGI20163J15578_10000506_pt1 | contig 16149 bp, 17 predicted proteins | sample TergutCu122P1_FD_15578 | JGI IMG/M metagenome (IMG submission 15578)
TCNATCAAAGGCTTAATGGCTCCACAGCAATGTTTAAATGTTTTCCAGGTGGTGTTTTGATGGATCCAATCGTTCATCTTCTTGTAGTAAGGTAGATAAATTTCTCTAAAAGTTTCTGATGAGCAAAATTGGCTGGTTTGTGTTCCTAGATCTGTTCCACAAAGGTAGATGACATCCACTTTACTCCCAACAGCTTGCCAATAAAGTTTAAGGTTTTCCACAGCCAGATCACTTTGTCTGTCATATAATTCTTTTAAAAAATCAGGGCGGATTACCGTGGACATATACCATTCTTCAATATCTCGAATGCCTCTTGGCTCTTTTAAAAATGGAGCTGGAACCAAAGCAATGTCTCCTAAGGCGGTTCCCCCAGGGATTGCAACGATGGCAACATCAGAATTGTTGTATAGTGTTTCTGTTTCTTTCCTTGCGTATTCCAACATTTCGTCGGTATAAGGGGTGAATTCTTGCATATTATCATCCACAGAAGGGTTGTCCTCATCAAAAGAGCCTTGTCTAACAATGGCATCAAAATAATATCCATCTGCTGGCATAAAACCACTTGGTGGATAATTGGAATCTCCCTTGGCATATTGATACAGACCGCCATTTGACGAAGGCTGAGTGTTAAAATGTGCAGGAACCAATACAGGGGTACCGTCAAACATGGTCCATTCTTTCCAACCCTCATTACGAAAACCAAACAAGTTCTCATAAGGAATAATCTGGGCACAATCGGCTCCCAGCTTCTCTCTTAGCTCTTCGTCCACTTCCCCTAACATTTGATAACAATCAGTGACACGAATGGGCTTCTCTTTTAAACCAAAAACTTTTCGAAGTCTATATATTAATGATGCAGAAATACCAGTGGTGGGAGACGAACCAAAATCTACAGCGAACTGCTCTGGTTCTTGGTGGGACAGGGTCATACGGATTCTCTCTCTTCCAGTCATAATGTACACATTTCCTTTCTTTAAAAACAGGTGAGGTTTTTCTTGACATCTATATTTTATACATATTATAATAAGTCTTAATAAATTAGTCAAGTGCTCTTGACAAATGAAGCTAAGGAAGATTTCAATGCAAAATATTACTGATATTAAAATACAAAACACATTTAGAATACTTGATGCAATTCGCTTCAATGATGGACGGACAAAGAAAGAGATTGCATCGGATACAGGCCTTAGTTTTGCCACCGTTTCAAATATATGTCGTGAGTTAAGAGAAAAAGGATTAATAATTGAAGAACAAGTGGACAAATCAGAGGCAGGCATTGGAAGAGTGCCTCATAATATATTGCTTAACTATAATGACTTCTTCGGTGTTTGTATTGATATGCATAACAGGGGGCAGATTGTACTTGCCATTACCAATCTTCGCAATGAGATTGTATCAAAAAAGGAAGTCCATTTAAAAAAAAGTACGAAATTAATGGATTTTGCAAAGGAATGTTTAAGCACCACCTTGCAAGCTTGCGTGGAGGCTGGATTGGATAAGGAGCAGTTGCTAAGTCTTTGTGTTGCGGTTCCTGCAATTTATGACAAGAACACAGGCTTAACTGTTGGTGCATATGATGGAATGCATGTCTCCTTTTTAGAAGGGCAACCCTTAAAAGCTACATTTGAAGAGGTGTTTGAAATTCCTGTATTTGTGGATAATGAAACCAATATTGCATCCATGTCTGTTACCTCAAATGACGTTTTAAATGTGAAAAATGTTCAAAATCTAATCTATATATTGTGTAGCGAAGGACTTGGAGTGGGGATTATTTCTCACAACAAGCAAATCGTAGGCTGTGACGGGTATGGAGCCGAAATCTGTCACATTCCTATTGGAGAGGGGAACATCTTGTGTAAAACCTGTGGCAATATTGGTTGCGTTGAAAGTGAACTGACTACCTCAGGGTTTGTTACTAAATATTTGGGAAATAGTGGGTGGAACAAAGAAGAGATATTTCAGCTATGGGACAAGTTTCTTTTGGCTGTAGAAGCAGAAGATGAAAAAGCTTTAGCTGTAGTCGCTGAAAATGCTAAAATTCTTGGTAAATTGACTTCAATACTGGTGAATCTATTTGATCCAGAGGTAATCTATATTGGTGGAAATATTTCTGTTTTATTTGAAAGAATAAAGGCGACAATTGAAGAGGAAGTCACCAGTCGTTTGATTGCCCGTAAGGCCAACTCCACCTTAATATTGGAGGATTGTGATGAGAACACAATTCTTTATGGTTGTGGAGAAATTGTATACAATAAAATTGATTTCTCGGCACTCTAACATATGAAAGTGCCTCTTTTGGCTAGGATATTGAGAAAGAATGAAAGCACAAGTTACGGTTTTTTTAAGGGATGATTGAAGGGTGTATTGGGGGGATGTTGATGAAATTATTGATCGGTCAAGATGTTGATGAATTTTCAACCATTGGAGGAAGAATTGTAGGGGATTACATTCGAGAAAACCCTGGGAAACTCTTATGTTTTGCAGCAGGAGATACGCCACTGGGGATCTACAAAGAACTTATCCAGATGCAAAAACGTGGTGAGGTGGACCTAAGCACCATGTACTACGTTGGTCTTGATGAGTGGGTAGGAATCGGGATTGAAACCAAGGGTTCTTGTGCTCAGGTGATGGAAGACAATTTCTATGGTCCAGCAGGAATTGATGGAAGTAGGGTTCGAACCTTTGATGGATTATCAAAAGATTTAGAGCGAGAATGCCAAGAGATAAGTCAGTGGATTGAGAAGAGGGGTAAGATAGCACTTACCCTTTTAGGCATTGGAATGAACGGACATCTTGGCTTTAACGAACCCTTTGTAAATCCTGAGAAAGAAACTTTAATTGTAGAGCTTGATCAGGTAACAGCAGAAGTTGGAAAGAAATACTTCCAAGACACAACGGTTCCTAAGAGGGGCATAACAGTAGGCATCAAAGCTTTAAGAGAAGCTAGAGAGGTCATTTTAGTGGCCTGCGGCAGTAAAAAGGGTGGGATATTAAGGAAGACACTTGTTGATGCCCCGTCCATTAAGGTGCCATCATCTTTAATGCAAGATCATGAGAGGCTTACAATTGTTATAGATAAAGAGGCATTCCAAGGAATGTGGGGTGAAGAATGATGAATTTACCTATTGCAAATCCAAATCCAGATATTACTCGTTTTGCCCAGGTCATAAAAGGTGAAGTGATACCCCAAAAGCCAATTTTTGCAGAATTGTTCATGGATGAAGGAATGGTGAAGGCAATCGGTGAAGAATTCTTAGGAATGTCTTGGGTAATGGCAACAGATCGAGAGTCTAAAAAGAAGTATTGGGATTTTAAAATCAATGTTTATCATAAAATGGGCTATGATTACCTATGGGTATTTGGAGCACCGGTATTCCCCACGAAGCCACGGTTCACCAAAGAGAATAGTAGAGATTGGGCAGAAACAGGAAGCGGACCCATTCAAAGCTTTGATGATTTTTACGATTATCCATGGCCAAAGCTAACGGATGAGATGTTGTGGGACTATTACTATGTGTCGGAAAATTTGCCTGATGGCATGGGGATGTTTGTGGCAAATGGCGATGGGTTTCTTGAAGTTGTTGCAAATATCCTGATGGGTTATGAGAAGATGTGCTTCATGCTTTATGACCAACCAGAACTGGTGAAGGCGGTTATTGATAAGGCTGGAGAAATTATCTTCGATTCTTGTTCTAAGATGATTAAGGTACCAAAGTCCGCTGGCGTATTCATAGGAGATGATATGGGCTTTGCTACATCTATGCTCTTTTCACCTGATTTTTATCGCACACATACCTTGCCTTGGCACAAGAAATTGGCCAAAGTAGTTCACGAAGAGAAGCAACTTTATCTCTTACATTCTTGTGGAAAGATTGACGAAATCATGCCAGACCTTATTCATGACGTGAAGATTGACGCAAAACATTCCTTTCAAGAGGGCTTTTATGGAGTTCGTGAGTACAAAGAAAAATACGGTTCGGAAATTGCCATTTTAGGGGGCATAGACGTAGACATGCTTTGTCGCCTTGAAGAAAGGGATTTGAGAAAATATGTGAGAGACATTTTGACTGCTTGTATGCCTGGGGGACGCTATATGCTAGGTACAGGCAACAGCGTTACAGACTACATTCCCATAAAGAATTATTTTGCGATGTTGGATGAAGGAATGAAGTTTTCCTTTTGAACTCAATAAAGTAACAAGTTAATAAGATTCAAAAAAGAAAGTGGAGGAGAAAGTGAAATGAAAAAAATGATGACCATTCTATTGGCACTCGTAATGATGATGGGGCTTGTAACGAGCCTTACTGCTTGTGGTAACGACGCACCAACAGTTCCAGACCCAACCCCTGCAGAAACAGGAGCAGAACCAGCAGCAACTGGCGGAGGGTTCATCGGCGTTGTTCTTCCAACAACGGACACACCACGTTGGATGAGAGATGAAGATTATTTTAGAGCAGCTGTGGAAGGAACAGACTATACGATAGAGGTTCTTTTCAGCGAAAATTCTGTGCCAACGGAGAGACAAAATGTTGAAACATTGATTGCTCTTGGGGTTGATGTCCTTGTTATCGCAGCAGTTGACGGTTCTGCCGCAGCGTCTGCCGCAGAGTTTGCACGTGATGAGGGAATCCCAGTTATTGCTTACGAAAGACTCATTATGGGAACGGATGCAGTTAGCTACTACGTAACCGGATGCTCTATCCAAGTAGGTGCAGCCATGGGGCAACACTTACTTGACAATGCCACAGGCACAGGCAATCCTCTTTATATCTATGCTGGTGATGCTGCTGACAACAATTCATTTTTATTGATTGAAGGTTCTTGGAGTGTGCTTCAGCCAGCGATTGCTGATGGTACATTCTTTATTGCGAACTCTTCTGAAGCAGTTGCTCTGCAAGACCGAGAAACTTTAACTCGCGAGGAAATGGCTCGAATTATTGATCAAGTTTCCACAAACTGGTCACACATTGATGCAAGAAACTTAGCAGAAGCTCACCTAACAGCAAATGATGCAGACGCAAAGGGTGATGTATTCGTACTTGCTCCGAATGATGGAACGGCACTTTCTATCTCTGATGCATTCCACATGGATCCAGATGTAACAAGTATATTTATTACAGGGCAAGATGCTGACCCTGCCAGTATCCAAGCAATCATTGATGGAAGACAAACCTTAACAGTATTTAGAGATATTCCTGACCTGGTTCGAGTGGCAATGATTGTTGTTGATGCGGTTCTTACTGATACAACGCCTCAAATTGATACCTACTTCTACAATGAAGTATTTGACGTTCCCACAAAGTTAATGAGACTTCTCTCTATTGAAAAAGACACCATTGAGATATATCTCATTGAGCCTGGCGTGTTTGAGAGGGATGATTTTAACTGGTAAGAGTGAAGCAACGAAAGGGTTAGCTTACTTTAAGGTTGCTCTCTCGCGGATGTGAGTATTTAGCTAAATTGAAAACCACCTAACTTCCACAGACGGTACATTTACTTTGTCTGTGGAGGTTAAGCTGGCTGACCATTTTGTTTTGGGTCAGTCAGCTTAAGCTGTTTTACATAAAAAACGTACTCCATTCTTTTATAAAGGAGGTCCCCAGGTTGAATGAAATAATACTGGAAATGAAGAACATATCGAAATCATTTGGTGTAGTACAAGCATTGAAGAATATCGATTTCAAAGTAAAAAAAGGAGAGATACATGGCTTGGTTGGCGAAAATGGAGCTGGCAAGTCTACCTTGATGAAGATACTGTCAGGGGTTTATCCTTATGGAGACTACGAGGGAGAAATCATATACAAGGGTCAGCCTCAAAGATTTAACTCTATTCGAGACAGCGAAAATGCAGGAATTGCTATTATCTATCAAGAGCTTGCTTTAATACCAGAAATGAGTATTTACGAAAATATTTATCTTGGCAATGAAATTAAGTCTGGTCTGGTCATTGATTGGAATGAGACCATTATGATGGCCAATGAAATGCTTAAAAAAGTAAAATTAGACATTAATTCAGAAACAAAGGTAAAAGAGCTTGGGGTTGGCAAGCAACAATTAGTTGAAATTGCCAAGGCCTTTAGCAAAAATGCTGACTTACTTATATTGGATGAGCCGACAGCTGCTTTAAATGACGATGACTCTGAGAACCTATTGGAACTATTAAGAATTTTACAGGATGAGGGAATAACATCAATTATTATAAGCCACAAATTAAAAGAGATTATACAAGTGGCAGATACGGTTACAATACTTCGTGACGGGGAATCGGTTTGTACCATGCACGGTAAAGAAGAGATTGATGAATCTGAGATGATTCGAAATATGGTAGGTAGAGAAATCGAAGACATTTATCCTAAAAGAGAGAAAGCAAAAGAGTTAACAGACATTGTTTTTGAGGTGAAGGAACTGACAGCCTATAATCCTTTGAAAGATAGGGAGATATTAACAGATGTTAATATCTATGCGCGAAAAGGAGAAGTAGTAGGCATTGCAGGGCTTATGGGAGCAGGACGAACAGAACTTGCCTACTCTATTTTTGGCAATCCAAAAGGCTATCGTTTAAAAGGCGAGATTTATGTAGAAGGAAAAAGGAGAAGCTTTAGAACTCCAAAAGATGCCATGAAGGCGGGTCTTGCTTACGTGACAGAAGATAGAAAAAAAGAAGGTCTTCTACTTCGACAAGATATTAAGAATAATATCACTCTTACGAATTTGAAAGAAATCTCAAAGAGAAGTGTTGTAAATAGAAATGAAGAAGTAAATATAGCAAACGAATATAAAGATAAGCTTAATATTCGTGCCTCAGGAATAGATCAGATAACGGACCAGTTAAGTGGTGGAAACCAACAAAAGGTTTCATTAAGTAAGTGGCTATATACAAAACCAAAAGTGTTGATTTTAGACGAACCTACGAGGGGCATAGATGTTGGAGCGAAGCTGGAGATATACACGATTATCAATCGATTGGTTCAAGAAGGAATGGCCATTATTGTAATCTCTTCAGAACTTTCAGAGATTCTGGGCATAAGTGATCGGATTTACGTCATATCTGAAGGCAAATTAACAGGCGAACTGTCCATAGACGAAGCAGATTCGGATAAAGTCATGCGACTGGCAATATAATGAGGAGGCGGGTATGAGATATTTGATAGAATTCAAAAACATGATGAGAATAAACATACGAGAATACGGTATGTTCATCGCATTGTTTTTAATTGTAGTGTTTTTTACCATGTTCACACCGAACAATGTGTTTTTTTCACCACGAAACATCAGTAATCTAATCAATCAAAACGGCTATATCGCAGTCCTTGCCGTGGGTATGACCCTTGTGATCGTGATTCGTCATATTGACTTAAGTGTGGGTTCTGTAGCAGGTTTTTTAGGTGCTGTTGTAACCATAATGATGGTTGAGCAAAACATTCCTATGCAATTAGCAATCCCAGCGGTTTTAGTCTTTGGGGCGATTATTGGGATGTTCAATGGGCTTTTAATTGCAAAGGTGGGTATGCCAGCCTTTGTTGTAACTTTGGCAGGTATGATGGCATTCAGAGGAGGGTTGTTCCAAATCACTCAAAGAACAGGTACAATTCTAATTGGCATTGATGAGTTTAATGCCATAGGGAATGGTTTTATTCCTGATTTTGCAGTTCTTGACGATTTTCACTTCTTAACTTTGGTCGTTGGAGCCATTGGGATTATTTTGGTTATCTTCTTCCAATTCAAGGAGAGGAGTGCAAAACAGCGATATAAGTTTGATGTGCCTTCACTGCCTATATTTGTTTCGAAACTTCTCTTTATTGCAATGGCGATAGGGTATTTATCCATGGTACTGTCTCAGCACAACGGTTTGTCATGGACAGTAGTGATTGTACTCCTTGTGGTGATTGTTTATCATTTTATCACCAGTAAAACAGTCCTTGGTCGTCATATATACGCGGTAGGATCGAATCCAGAGGCCTCTAAGCTAACAGGGATTAGCGTCAGTAAGATTACGGTTTTTGTATTTGGCTCTATGGGTATGCTTGCTGCATTGTCTGGGATTCTATTCACTGCCAGGTTGCAAGCAGCAACCATTAATGCAGGTGAGTTTTTTGAGCTAGATGCCATTGCAGGAGCTTTTGTAGGGGGTGTATCTTCTGCTGGAGGTGTAGGAAAGGTTACAGGATCTATTATCGGAGCCTTGGTTATGGCGTCATTAACCAATGGCATGCAGTTAATGGGAAGAGGGACTTCAGAGCAACACATTGTGAGAGGGATAGTATTACTAATTGCAGTTGCCTTTGATGTGATTAGCCGAAGAAAGAGTAGATAGCAGTAAAAACCATTTTGAAAATGAAAGGAGTATTATTCAATGAATTTACTTACAACAATCAAAGGTTCTAATATGGAGCATTATTTTCCAGAAGGGTGGGATTTGCAAAAAATCGATGATTGCTGCTCTCATCAACCAGAGGAAGTGCTGGAGCGTCAAGAATTTTGGAACAAAGACTTTACCCCAGTGAAGTGCGATGGAATCTTCGACTTTGGTGTGAAAATGGGTCATGAGATCGCTTTAGCAATCAAAGGGGCAAAAGACAGAGGAGAGAAGTTGGCCTTAATCTTGCCTGTGGGTCCAATGGACATGTATGCTTGGGTGGCATATTTCTTAAAGGAGTGGAAGATTAGTGCCGACCATTGTCATTGCTTTAATATGGATGAGTGGAGCGACAAAGAAGGAAATACTTTAGAGCCAACAAATATAGGGTCTTTCCAATACGCTATGGAAAAAATGTTCTACAATCCTTTAGGTGATTTGACCGTGCCTGTTTCCCAGCGTAACTTCGCCACAAAAGAGAATTTGCCTCTTTATGAAGAGAAGATTGCAAAATTAAAAGAAGAAGGAGCAAAGCTTATCACCATCTTTGGGATTGGAAGATGTTTCCACATTGCATTTTGGGAGCCTCAATATGCGGGGGAGTTTGACAGCGTAGAAGAGTGGAAGAAGCAGACCTATCGAATCGGAGCAAATTTGAATCCTATGACCATTGAACAAAACGCACTTCACACCTTTAAAACACGAACGACTTTGGTGCCGGCCTTTGCCAACACAGTTGGGCCAGGGCTATTTCTACAGTCCGACTGGATTATTGGTGGTTGTGATGGAAGCTATGAAAGAGGCATGATGTGGTCAGGGATGTCCTTATGGGTGACCTTGCGTTATTCACCTGACATGTGGATACCATCAAGTTTCATGCCAACCCTTCCAGGGAAGTTGTTTTTCTTAAAAGATTTAGCAGGGCCGTTGGAGCCAGAGTATATAAAATAAATTTGATTGGAAGGGGTTAATGTACGAAGGAATTCAGTTAACCGTTGAATGAAAAAATAAAGAATGAAGAAACCTCGTGGAACTTTTGACAGAAGTATGTCAGGGGAGAGGTTTCTTTTTTCTGAATACGATTAAAATGCAGTTACTTCGCCTGTAAGATATAATGGAGAACTCCTTAGATATATGTTATGATAGGGGAACGGAAACGTCTAAGATAAAGGTTCTTAAACCGTAGAACTTCTCTATAAGATGAGTGAAATGCAGGAGATCGGATTGATCCATTAAACAGAAAGAGTGATGGTAGAAAAATGAACATGAATGAAAGAGAAAGTAAAGCAAGAACCAATAAACCAGTAGGAGCAAAACAATCAACAGCTTTGCCAAAATCAAAAAAAGTGGAAAGACCAGATAGAGAGACTAATTCTTCGAAAAAGCAGTTGAGTACGAGTGGCAAAAGAGCAAAGAAGCCAAAAAAAGGTAGAGGGAATAGTAGCAGGTTTAGAAAATGGCTTCCTTCCATTGCAGCAGCAGGCTTTGTTGTAATGATTATTCTGATAATATATAGCGTTCAAAGAAATAATCAAAACGATGAATTTGCCGATAGGGTGGTAAATCATGAGGAATTAAGCTTTTCTCTCCCTGAAAATTGGAACATTATAGAACGTGAAGAAGACACAGCAATTCGGATTCGCGGAGAAGGTGGTGAAATATTAGGGGCTGTACTCATACAGACTTTTTATGGAGACATGAATTTATCTTTGGAAAGAAATCTAGAGAATATTTCTGCAATAACTCAAGTGGAAGCGTCCAATATAGTAATGAATGAGGTTACAGTCTCAGGTTCTGCTGCTAGAAGGTATCGCTACACTGGTTCATCAGGTGGAATGGATGCTACATTCGATAGTTTTCTAATTCCCAGTGGCAATAAACTTCATTACATACAGTTAAGAGTTCCCATAGATGATTTGGATCAAGCGGTATTACAAGAGTTCGAAAATATAGTTCTGAATTTAAGTTATCTACCAAGTGAATTCTTTACTGAAAATTAAAGAAATAAAAACATCTCCAAAAAAACCAAAAAATATAATAATAAGAATCAAAAATACGTCTCCAGAAAGTTCAAAATGCAGTTGACTAACGAATTAAATGAAGGTATTATTGGAGTAGTTTAACAATTGAAATGCTGCTATTGACTGTAGTTTAAAAAGGAGAATCTAAAATAATGAGACTAAAACTAATGAGAGGGTTAGCTATAGTTGTTGCAATTTCACTTACATTTACTTTTTCACTTGCTCAATTGCCTACAGTTGTAGAGGGGAACGAAGGGAATGCATGTGCGTTTACTGATAATCTTGAAGCACAAAGCATAGGTGATGCTATAGGGTTGTCGATAGAAGGAAGTGAATCCCAAAGTGAAATACAAGGTTGTAGTTCTTGCTTAGATTGCAGTCGCAGCCTTTGCGAGGAGTGTTTAGATTGTCGGAATTGTGGAGAGTGTTGGGACTGCGGAGATTGTGATTGCTTTTGCTCTGTTTGTGGGGTGCCAGATGAATACTGTCAGTGTTGTGAAGAATGTGAGATCGTCTGGTGGGAATGTCCTTGCCCTTGTCCACCATCCATTGGGTGTTGGATTTGTTGTGACGAATGTGAACAATGTTTTAGGTGTGGTAACGCCTGTGTTTTATGTGATGAATGTGGGGCGTGGCTTTGTTCAATTTGCGAGAAGTGCCCTAGTTTTAATTGTGGAGATTGCGAGTGCTTTTGCTCTGTTTGTTGGAATTTAAAGGAGAACTGTCAATGCTGTGAAGAATGTGAGATCGCTTGGTGGGATTGTGATTGCCCTTGCCCACCATCCATTGGGTGTTGGATTTGTTGTGACGAATGTGAACAATGTGTCAGGTGTGGTAGCCCTTGCTCCATATGCAGTGAATGTTGGTGGTTGAATTGTGAATTTTGTGGGGAATGTCGTAATCCTAATTTAGAGTGTGGAGATTGTGAATGCTTTTGTTTAGGTTGTGGATTTTTAGAAAAAAACTGTGAATGTTGCGAGGAGTGTGAGGTAGACTGGTGGATATGTGATTGTGACTGCCAACCTGGTGAATGTAATATTTGTATTGGTGGATGTGGAAAATGTGTAAGATGCGAGAGCTCTTGTTTAGTATGTAGTGAATGTGGACAGAGTTATTGTTTGATTTGTGGTGAGTGTTTTGGTTGTAATCCAGACGTCCATGGTGATTGTTTTTGTAGTGAGTGCGGAGCAGGTCTTTGCTCAGTCTGTTTAGGGTGTTGGGACTGTGAAAGTTGTAAATGCTTTTGCTTTGGTTGTGGGCAGTCAACTGAATTCTGTAGTTGTTGTGAGGAGTGTGATATAGACTGGTGGTTATGTGATTGTCCTTGCCTACCGGATGAATGTCATATTTGCTGTGAAGAATGTGACGAGTGCTTCAGGTGTGGTAATCCCTGTTCTATATGCTATGAATGTGGGGCGGAGTATTGTTGGAGTTGTGGAGAATGTTGGGGCTGTGGAGATTGCGAGTGCTTTTGCTTAGGTTGTGGGCAGTTAAATGAAAGCTGTCAATGTTGTAAAGTGTGTGAGACAAACTGGTGGTCATGTCCTTGTCTATGCCCACCTACCTTTGAGTGTGATATTTGTTGTGAATATTGTGACGAATGTTTCAGGTGTGGCGATCCCTGTTCTGTATGTAGTGAATGTGGGTCAATGTTTTGTTGGAATTGTGGGGATTGCATTAATTCTTATTGTGGAGATTGTGATTGCTCTTGTCCTGGTTGTTTGAATATAGATGAATACTGTCTATGTTGTGAGCAGTGTGGAGATTATTGGGGGACATGTTCTTGCCCTTGCCAACCTGACGAATGTAACATTTGTTGTGACGAATGTGACGAATGTTTCAGGTGTGGCAATCCCTGTTCTGTATGTAGTGAATGTGGGGCAGGGTTTTGTTGGATTTGTGGGGATTGTCCTGATTCTTATTGTGGAGATTGTGGGTGCATTTGCTTTGGTTGTTGGCAATTAGATGAAAGATGTCGATGTTGTGAGGAGTGTGGGATAGACTGGTTGTTATGTGGTTGCCCTTGCCAACCTGACGAATGTAACATTTGTTGTGAATATTGTGACGAATGTTTTAGATGTGGCAACCCCTGTTCTATATGTAGTGAATGTGGGACGATCAATTGTTCATTTTGTGGGGACTGTTCTAATTCCTCTTGTGGAGATTGTGAATGTTTTTGCTCTCATTGTGGTTCTTTAGTTGTTGAATGTTCATGTTGCGAAGAGTGTGGTATATCCTGGTGGGAATGTGATTGCCCCTGCCTACCTGACGAATGTAACATTTGTTGTGAATATTGTGACGAATGTTTTAGGTGTGGTAGCCCTTGTTCTATATGTAGTGAATGTGGGACGAGCAAATGTTCGGTTTGTGGGGAGTGTTCTGATTCCTCTTGTGGGGATTGTGATTGCTTTTGCTCTGATTGTGGGTTTTTGGTTGAATATTGCCAATGTTGCGAAGAGTGTGGTGCGTTGAATTGTTCAATTTGTGGAGAGTGTTCTAATTCTTCTTGTGGAGATTGTGAGTGCTTTTGCTCTCATTGTGGTTCTTTAGTGGATCGATGTTCGTGTTGCGAAGAGTGTGGTATATCCTGGTGGATATGTGATTGCCCTTGCCATCCTGATGAATGCATTATTTGTTGTGAAGAATGTGGAGAATGTATTAGATGTGGCAACCCCTGTCTCAGTCACATATGCGAAGAGTGTGGTGCGTGGAATTGTTGGAATTGCGGGGAGTGTTCTGATTCCTCTTGTGGAGATTGTGAGTGCTTTTGCCCTAGTTGTGGTAGGTATTATTGCCAATGTTGTGAAGGATGTGGTAAACCCTGGTGGATATGTGATTGCTCAGAATATTGCGACCATTTATTAACCTGCTGTGAAGAATGTTGTGAAGTACCTGGTTGTTGTGTATGTGATCCATGTGATGACTGTGAGAAATGTGTATCAGATTGCCCGGTTGACTGCGACTGTGAGAAATGTGTAGAGGCTTGTCCTGTTGACTGCGACTGTGAGAAATGTGTAGAGGCTTGTCCTGTTGACTGCGACTGTGAGAAATGTGTAGAGGTTTGCCCTGTTGACTGCAATTGTTCAGAATGTTGCGACCATTTCTTGACCTGTTGTGAAGTATGTTGTGAAGTACCTGGTTGTTGTGTGTGCGATCCATGTGGTGACTGCGAGAAATGTGTAGAGGATTGTCCTGTTGATTGTGATTGCGAGAAGTGCGTAGAGGGTTGTCCTGTAGATTGCGATTGCGAGAAATGTGTAGAAGTTTGCCCAATTGACTGTGATTGTGAGAAATGTGTATCAGATTGCCCGGTAGACTGTGACTGTGAGAAATGTGTAGAAGTTTGTCCTGTTGACTGTGACTGTGAGAAATGTGTAGAAGTTTGCCCTGTTGACTGCGACTGTGAGAAGTGTGTAGAAGTTTGTCCTGTTGACTGCGACTGTGAGAAGTGTGTAGAGGATTGCCCGATTGATTGCGACTGCGAGAAGTGTGTAGAAGATTGCCCAGTAGACTGTGACTGTGAGAAATGTATAGAAGTTTGCCCTGTTGACTGTAACTGTCCAGAATGTTGCGACCATTTACTAACCTGTTGTAAAGAGTGTTGTGAAGTACCTGGTTGTTGTGTATGTGATCCATGTGGTGACTGTGAGAAATGTGTAGAGGATTGCCCGATTGATTGTGATTGCGAGAAATGTACAGAGGATTGCCCGGTCGACTGCGACTGTGAGAAGTGTGTAGAAGATTGTCCTGTTGACTGCGACTGCGAGAAGTGCGTAGAGGATTGCCCGGTTGACTGTGACTGTGAGAAATGTGTAGAAGTTTGTCCTGTTGACTGCGACTGCGAGAAGTGCGTAGAAGTTTGTCCTGTTGACTGCGACTGCGAGAAGTGCGTAGAAGATTGTCCTGTTGACTGCGACTGCGAGAAATGTGTAGAGGTTTGCCCAGTTGACTGTAACTGTGAGAAATGTGTAGAAGGTTGTCCAGTTGACTGTGACTGTGAGAAATGTGCAGAAGGTTGTCCGATTGACTGCGATTGCGAGAAGTGCATAGAAGGTTGCCTAGTTGACTGTGACTGTGAGAAATGTGTAGAAGGTTGCCCGATTGACTGCAATTGCGAGAAGTGCATAGAAGGTTGTCCAGTTGACTGCGGCTGCGAGAAATGTGTAGAAGTTTGTCCAGTTGACTGTGATTGTGAGAAATGTGCAGAAGGCTGCCCAGTTGATTGCGATTGTGAGAAGTGTATAGAAGTTTGTCCAGTGGACTGTGGCTGCGAGAAATGTGTAGAGGGTTGTCCGATTGACTGTGATTGCGAGAAATGTGTAGAGGGTTGCCCGGTTGACTGTGATTGCGAGAAGTGTTTAGAAGCAGTGGACAGGACTGCTTTGGTAGCAGCAATAACCCAAGCAGAAGCAAGAGTACAGGCGAATTATACAGCGGCAAGTTGGGCTCCATTTGCTGCTGCCCTGCAAACTGCACAGGCAGTGAATGCCAATCCAGATGCCACCCAAGGAGCAATCGATTCTGCACGACAAACTTTGTTAACAGCGATGAATGGATTGGTTCCTATCACTCAACCACCTGTACCTTGTGAAGAGTGTGTAGAATATCCATGTGAGTGTCCAGAAGCAGTGGACAGGACTGCTTTGGCAACAGTAATAATCCAAGCAGAAGCAAGAGTTCAGGCGAATTATACAGCAGCAAGTTGGGCTCCATTTGCGGTTGCTTTGGAAGCTGCACGGGCAGTGTATGCCAATTCAGGTGCCACCCAAGTAGCAGTCAATTTTGCTTGGGCAGCGTTTGCTAATCCAGGTGCCACTCAAGAAGAGATCGATTCTGCACGGCAAGCTTTGTTAACAGCGATGAATGGATTGGTTCCTATCACTCAGCTTCCTGCACTTTGTGAAGAATGTGGAGAATACCCATGTGAGTGCAATGAAAATGGCAATGTACAAGTTAATAACAACGTTCCTGGAGCTCAGCAAACCGGAATCACTGCTCCACAAACTGGAGATAATATTTTAGCAATACCAGTGATTGCATTGCTATTTTCTCTATCTGGATTATTTGCAGGGTTGTTCTTTAAAAGGAGAAGGTTAGGATAAAAGGTAGTTGAACTAAATGACTAGGCGATAAACCACTGAAGGTTCTTGAGTGATTTATGGGGTAAGGCCACAATTGTGGCAGCAGGAGAAAACATGCATCTGTGGAACAGAAGAATTGTTCCATAGGTGCTTTCTTTTATCTACCGTTTACGTTTAATCAGCGAAATGATATAAGTTTCTTTTTTGAGTTAATGTTGTTGACGAAAGGATGAAGTACAGCTTAGAATAGAATCAAATCATTACGTTAAGCTTTTGATGTTGAAGTATTAAAGCTTAGCAAAGCACACATTCTAGGAGGAAAACCATGGTGAAAGTCATTGAAAAAAAAGTGAAACTAGAACTTTGTGAAAATCCGATACCCATCAACTACAATGAAGTTCCAGAATATACCAAGGAGGATTTTGAAGAACGAATCAACAATTTCTTAAAAGTAACACGAGAAAGAGGTTATACAAGTGCTGTCATTTATGCAGACAGAGAGCATCATACAAATATTACATATTTTACTGGTTTTGACGTACGTTTCGAAGAAGCATTGCTAATCTTTACAGAGGGAAGAAAGCCTGCCCTAGTGGTTGGGAATGAAGGGTACGTATATTGTGACATGGTTCCCATTGATTTTGAAAAGATTTTGTACCATCCTTTTGGGCTGATGGGGCAACCTGGCGAG
>JGI20163J15578_10000507_pt1 | contig 16147 bp, 15 predicted proteins | sample TergutCu122P1_FD_15578 | JGI IMG/M metagenome (IMG submission 15578)
AACCACCTTAGGTTCTTCTTTTAGCAGTATTTCCGGATAGGCTTCGGCCTTTTCCAAATTGGCTGCATACTCACAACTTGTACAATACACTATTTCATCTTCACCATTTTGGGCCAACACCATAAATTCATGGGAAGTTTTTCCGCCAATGGCACCTGAATCTGCTTCAACGGCTCTAAATTCCAGGCCACATCTTCTAAAGATATTAGTATAAGCATTGTACATTTTTTCATAACTAATTTTCATTCCTTCAATGTCCTTATCAAAGGAATAGAGGTCCTTCATAATAAATTCTCTGCCACGCATTAAGCCAAACCTAGGTCTACGCTCATCTCTATATTTATTTTGGATTTGATATAATAACAAAGGCAACTGCTTATAGGAATTAACTTCCTTCCTTACTATATCCGTAAGCACTTCTTCATGGGTAGGTCCCAAACAAAAGTCACGCTGATGTCTATCCTTTAGTCTAAACAACTCGTCACCATATACATTCCATCTGCCGGTTTCTAACCACAGCTCTGCCGGTTGGACAATAGGTAAACCCAACTCCAATCCTCCGGCCTTATTCATCTCATCTCTGACAATATCCATAACTTTTTGCATAACACGCCAGCCCATAGGTAAGTAGCTATAAATTCCCGAAGCAACTTTTTTTATAAATCCGGATCTTAATAAAAGTTGATGGGAAACAACTTCTGCCTCAGCCGGTACTTCTCTTAAAGTATTTAAAAGCATACTGGATGTTCTCATTATTAATCACCTTTTCTTAGCATTCTTATAATTTCTTCTTCTAAAATATCCACAAGTTTTTCCTGGGAAGCATTTGCTACTATTTCCCCTTTTCGAAAAACCAGTCCTTTTTCTTTACCGCCTGCTATTCCAACGTCACAGTGTTTTGCTTCTCCGGGACCATTTACCGGGCAACCCATTACTGCAACTTTGATAGGCTTGTCTATCCATGCTAATCTTCTTTCTACTTCTTCAGCCATGGCAATAAGATCTATTTGACATCTGCCACAGGTAGGGCACGATATTAGTTCCATTCCTCTTTTTCTTAAGCCTAAGGCACTTAAAATTTCATATCCTACAAATACTTCAGTTTCCGGCGGACCTGTCAAAGAAACTCGAATAGTATCTCCAATTCCCTCTGATAGCAATATACCAAGACCTACTGCTGATTTGACTGTGCCTCTTAATACAGTACCGGCCTCTGTAACTCCTAAATGAAGGGGATACTCTACTTCTTGTGCCAGTAGTCTGTAACCTTCTATCATTAGTTTAACATCTGAAGATTTGATAGAGATTTTAATTATATCATGATCCAGGTCTTCTAAAATTTTTACATGTTTTAAAGCACTTTCCACAAGAGCTGCAGCTGTCGGTTTTCCGTATTTTTCTAAAATATCTTTTTCTAATGAACCTGAGTTAACACCAACTCTAATAGGAATACCTCTTTCTTTAACTCCCGCTACAACTTTTTTTATGTTATCAATGCTGCCTATATTTCCCGGATTTAAACGTAACCCGTCTGCTCCACTTGCTATTGATTGAAGAGCCAATCTATAGTCAAAATGAATATCCGCAACTAAGGGAATCCTGATTTTAGCCTTGATCTCCTTAATAGCAAGAGCTGCTTCATTATCTATTATAGCCACTCTTACTACCTCACAACCTGCATCACTCAAAGATTTAATCTGCTCAATAGTAGCATTTATATCTCTGGTATCTGTACTAGTCATAGATTGGACTACTACAGGGTTGTTCCCACCTATAGGTACACTTCCCACATTAATAACTTTACTTTTTCTTCTCAATTTTTTTATTCCTTTCAGTTGAGGATTCTCAGAATGTCATTATATGTAACAAAAATTATTAACATAATCAACAATACAATTCCTACTAAATGCACAAGGTTTTCCTTTTCAGGGTCAATGGGTCTTCCTCGAACTCCTTCAATACCAAGGAAAACAAGTCTGCTGCCGTCCAAAGCCGGTATTGGCAGGAGATTAAGAAGTCCAATATTTAGACTCAACATAGCAGCAAAACTAAGAAGTGCTCCAATGCCATGTTGTGAAGCCTCCCCTGTCATATGTACTATCCCAACGGGACCTGCAAGTTCCACTTCTGTTTGACCGGTAACCATATGTACCAAAACATTAACAAGTCTAACTAAGAAGTCAATAGATCGTTCAAACCCCATTTTTAATGCCTCTCCCATAGGATAAGTCACTGTTATTGTATTACTCACTATTCCAACCATTCCAAGACCGGTTTGAGGGTTCCTCACAGGCACAATATTTACCTGCAAAGTAGTATCATCACGTTGCACAGTAATAGTTAAGCTATTTCCTTCATTTTTATGTATTATTTGTGTCAGCTCCAACCAAGTATTCACCGGTTCCCCATCAATAGCAATCAATTGGTCTCCGGCTTTTAAACCTGCTTGTTCTGCCGGATGATCCTCTATTATTTGGCCAATAAAATTTGAGTTGTCGGATACAGGCATACCTATAAAAGAGAAAAGCATAACAAATAATACTACTGCCAACAAAAAATTCATAAATGACCCGGCAAAAATAACTATCATTCTTTGCAAAACCGTTTTATTATTAAAACCTCGACCATCACTTTTTTCCCCGGGTTCCATCCCTGCCATCTTAACATATCCACCAAGAGGAAGTACTCTTAAAGAGTAGTCTGTTTCTCCATGTTTAATACCCAGAACCTTGGGTCCCATTCCCACAGCAAACTCTTCTACTCTAATCCCTGCTGCTTTTGCTGCTATAAAATGTCCCAATTCATGGACAATAATTATTAGTCCAATTATCAGTATAGCTACTAAAATCGAATTCATTAGTTTATCAACCCTTTACTATAGACGTTCTTTATTGCCAATCTTATTGCTTTATCCGCTTCCAGAATATCTTCCAATGACGGATCAACAATTTGCTGGCTTTTTGTTAAAGCCATTTCTACAAGTTGAGGAATCTGCAAAAATTTAATTTGCCCATTTAAAAACATCTCCACTGCCATTTCATTTGCTGCATTTAATATAGCAGGCATTATTCCACCTTCTTTACCTGCGTAGTATGCCAGCTCCAATGATGGAAACCCTAATCTATCCGGGTTTTCAAAGGTTAATGTCCCAATTTGAGCAAAATCCAGCTGTTCCAATGTATTTCCCCATCTTTCAGGATACGTTAAAGCAAACTGTATCGGTATACGCATATCCGGATAACCTAGATGAGCCAGTATAGAACCGTCCCCATATCTAACCATGGAATGGATAATACTCTGAGGATGAACTACAACTTCAATTTTACTATAATCTAACCCAAACAACCAGTGGGCTTCTATCACTTCCAGGCCTTTATTCATTAGTGTTGCAGAATCAATACTTATTTTGCTTCCCATAGACCAATTAGGATGTTTTAAAGCCTGCTCCGGCGTAATATCTTTTAAAGCATCTAATGAATAACCCCTAAAAGGACCTCCTGATGCTGTTAATACCAGAGAAGCAACTGCTTTAATATGTTCCGGTACCAAACATTGAAATACTGCAGAATGTTCACTATCTACAGGTAAGAGATTAACACCATTTTTCCTAACCTCTTCCATTACCAGGCCACCTGCAGCAACTAAAGTTTCTTTATTAGCAAGAGCAATATCCTTACCACTTTTAATAGCTGCCAAGGTAGGTACCAAACCTGCTGCTCCACTAATAGCAGCCACAACAATATCCACATCTTCCATAACTGCTGCCTCAACAACTCCCTCTAAACCGGAAAAAACTTTTATTTCCTGACTTGCAAACTTACTTTTAATTTTCTTGGCAGATTCTTCATTAGTAATTGAAACAATTTGAGGTTTATATTTAATTATTTGCTTTTCTATAATATCTATTCTACTACCACCTGCAGCAATAGATACAATCTTAAATTGATCCGGGAACATATCAACTACTTGCAAAGTCTGTAGTCCAATAGAGCCTGTACTTCCTAACAAAGCAATTTTTTTTTGCATAAATCCTCCCAGTTTTAAGAGCAATTGTTTTTTAGTAGTCGCGTTTAAATACTCCTGCTTTCCAGCTGGCTTTAACAACAACCCAGATTATAGGACCTAATATCAATCCCAGTACACCCATAAGTCGTAAACCTACAAACAAAGCAATTAGGGTTTCCAGTGGATGTAATCCTACGCTGTCACCGATTATCTTTGGCTGTACAACCTGTCTTACTACAGTAACAACAAGATACACAACAAAAAGTGCAATTGCAAAAATATGATTACCGTTAATTACCTCCCATATGATCCACGGGAAAAAAATAGCTCCGGGACCTACAAGTGGTAGTAAGTCTGCAATACCAACCAGTACTGCTATTAAAAAAGCATAGGGTACTCCAAGTATTTGTAAACCTATAAAAGCAATTCCGGCTGCAATAAACATAAGGATTAATTGGGATTTTAAATAACCAAAAAGTGCACCACCGGTGGTTGAGCCAATCAAGACCATTCTTTTATATATTGTATTAGGTAAATATTGTTCAAGGGATTTTAGTATAATATCTTTATCTTTGCTAATAAAGAATACAGCTATAATTGCAAATAAAAAAACGATTATTCCCATTGGCAGTAAAGCAACCAGGTCAACAAAATAATTGAGTACTCCAAAACCTATATCGCTTATGGTGTTTACGATATACGGAGTGTGTTCGTCAACAAATGCTATTACTTGAGGATATATATCTATTTCAACAAAAATATTTTGCAGATTTTCAGCAATTGCAAGGACGCTTTCATTAAAATTATTAAGATATTGAGGAAAATCAGCGGAAAACCTTAGTGTCTCCACTGCTAATCTGTAAATCAACCAGGTAAATGCACCTACAATCGCTACCACAAAAAGAATAATTGCCAGTAGTATCATTGGTGTCCTGGATAGTCGTAATTTCTTTGATATAGGACCTATTATAGGTTCTAATAATCCAACAAGAATCAAAGCTATTATAAAAGGAAGTATCAGTGGGATAATTGCTGTGAAAATGTTCCAAGCTGCAGGAAAAACATAATAATAAAGAAGAAAAATCGCTAAAAAAGCCAACACTACTGTAGCTGCCAATATTAAATTTTTCATTTCCTTTTCCGGCAAGTTGTTCATTTAAATCCACACCTCCCAATTAAAAGATACTATTGAAAAATATTAGGTATCGGCCCGCACGTACATACACCACTAATAAATCTCGGTATTACATGTACTATAAAATAAAAGGTAACAGGTGCTGTAAATAAAATGCTGTCAAATCTGTCAAGAACTCCACCGTGTCCCGGTAAAAGATTTCCTGAATCTTTTACATTTGCGCTACGTTTTAATAAAGACGCAAGCAAATCACCAAACTGCCCCGCTAAGGAGATTAGAAGCCCCAAGATCATTGCAGTAATGATGCCACTTCCAGTAAAGACCCAATTCACAGTAAAAACCCAGCTGGGAACTACTGTTAAGTATAAAATTACTGCCACTAACATGGTAGCAATAGTACCACCAATAGCCCCTTCCCAAGTCTTATTTGGGCTTATGCTGGGAGCCAATTTTTTATTGCCAAAAAGTCTGCCACTAAAATAAGCACCTGTATCAACAGCCCATGTTAAAACAAAAACCATGAGTATAATCGTAAATCCATCCTGGAACTCTCTTAACAATAAGATATATTTTAAAAGACTCAGATATATTACTCCAAAGAAACTTACCGCTATCGTAGCTAAATTTATTTTATTAGATAATACCAACTCAATAACTAACAGCATGAATACTATGAAAAAAGCAAAAGTTGCAAACATTCCATTGTACAAATATGTTTCTCCTATTAGCAAAAATCCTCCAATATACATAGACAGCTTTAATGGAGAATAACCTGCTTTTTCTGCTATATTCATATATTCTCTTAATCCTAAAAAGAATAATATAGAAACCGCCAAAAACAATGGTAGTGACCCCAGATAGATTAAATATATTAATAAAGGTATCCCTAGTACAGCCGTAAGTAATCTGTGTTTAAGCAATATATCTTCTCCCTTACTTCAATTGACAGTTAACAATTGATAGTTGAAAGTTTGGTTTTAATGAACTAACCTTAGATTTGCCTCAAGATTCGTTCAATCCTCCAAACCTTCTATCTCTGTTTTGATAGACAAGTATGGCTTCTATTAGATCATTTTTCCTAAAATCAGGCCAGAGGACGTTTGAAACATGTATTTCCGTATAAGCAGTTTGCCAGAGATAAAAATTTGACAATCTCATTTCTCCGGAAGGTCTTATCAATAAATCAGGATCCGGTTGTTCATGAGTAAATAAAAAGCCAGAGAATGTTTCTTCCGTAACTTCATTAACTTCCATCTTACCCTCACATATTTCCACGGCAAGTTTTTTGGCAGCCTCTATTATTTCTAATCTTCCACCATAATTTAAAGCAATATTTAAAATAAGTTTCTGATTATCCTTAGTTAATTCATGAGCTTTAGTAATTTCATTTTGTGCCGGTTCCGGCAGCTTATCTAAACTGCCAATACAGTTAATTTTTACTCCATTTTCATGAAGCTCATTTTTTTCTGAAACCAAATATTTAGCTAATAAATCCATTAAAATACCGATCTCTTCCTTAGGTCTTTTCCAGTTTTCTGTAGAAAATGCAAATACACTAAGGTTTTTTATATTCAGCTCTATACAAGCCTTTACAGTATCTCTTAAAGCATCCACTCCGGCTCTATGGCCGGCATATCTCGGCAGACCTTTTTTTTGGGCCCACCTTCCGTTTCCATCCATAATTATTGCCACATGCCCGGGTATCTTATCCATATCAATACCCTGTAATAATGGATTTTTGGAGGATTTTCTATTTTTAAAAAATTTAAAAAAGTCCATTTTGCTTACTCCTAACATAGTAAGTAAAATAAATACTGACTGTGATAAAAACATAACATGTCTTTTATCACATATTAGCATAAACCCCCTTTAAAGGGGGTCATCAAAAACCATATCGTTGCCTTTAGCTTCATACCCAACAATTAAATATACGCAACTATGCCCATTAGTTTGCCTTAATATTCTTAGTTTACCTTGGTCTAATTGATGATCCTTATTAATGTATGTATAATTTACTTCTATCCCTAGTTTAGATAATATTTCAAGTCCATTTGATAATTCATAACCTAAAATATTGGGAACAGCACTTTTTTTAATAATTATACCTCCATTATTTCCGCCTCTTTATTTTCCAATAACTTGTTAATTTTTTCAATATAACTATCAGTTAACTCTTGAATTTTTTCTGTACCTTTTCTGGCATCATCTTCACTTATTTCCCCATCTTTTTCAAACATCTTAGTTTGATCATTGGCATCTCTTCTGGCATTTCTAACTTCCACCCGAAAGTCTTCTGCCTTCTTTTTAATCATTTTTACTAACTCTTTTCTTCTTTCCTCTGTTAATTGAGGAATGGCAATCCTAATAATAGAACCGTCATTGTTTGGGTTAAGACCCAAGTCGGATTTTAAAATTGCCTTTTCAATATTACCTATAACCCCTTTGTCCCAAGGTTGTATCATAAGTAACCTTGGCTCTGGCACAGATATATTAGCCATTTGGTTAATAAGAGTTGGTACGCCATAATAATCCACTTTAATCTTGTCCAAAATAGCCGGATTAGCTCTTCCCGCCCTAACAGATGCTAAGTCCTTTTTTAATGTTTCAATAGTCTTTTGCATTCTTTCTTCCGCTTCACTATAAATTTCATTTAACATTATCTTCCCTCCCCACATATGTTCCGATTTTTTCCCCTAAAACAACTTTTAGAATATTTCCGTACTCGTTTATATTAAATACAATTAAAGGTATTTTATTATCCATACAAAGTGATGTAGCTGTAGAATCCATTACCCCAAGACCCTTGTTTAATACATCAATATAATCTAGCTCAGAAAACTTTTTTGCATTGGGATTGGTTACAGGATCACTATCATATACACCGTCTACTTTTTTTGCCATTAAAATTACTTCTGCTTCAATCTCTGCCGCTCGTAAAGCTGCAGTAGTATCGGTAGAAAAGTAAGGGTTACCTGTTCCACCTGCAAATATTACAATTCTGCCTTTTTCAAGATGCCTGATAGATCTTCGTCTAATATACGGTTCAGCAATTTGTCTCATTTCAATGGCTGTTTGAACTCTTGTATAAACTGAAACTGCTTCTAAGGCATCTTGTAGTGCTAAAGCATTAATAACTGTAGCCAACATACCCATATAGTCTGCTGTTGCTCTATCCATACCCTTTGAGCTACCGGATATCCCCCTCCAGATATTACCTCCGCCAACTACAATAGCCATTTCTACTCCTAGTTTGACCACATCTTTCACTTGTAAAGCTATTAAATTTATTGTCTTTTGATCAATACCGTAATCATTGTCACCGGCTAATGCTTCTCCGCTTACTTTTAGTATTATTCTTTTATATTTAGGCGCCTGCAATGGATAATCCCTCCATCAACTAAATTAAATTCTACGTACACTTTTCAAAACCCTTTCCCTATTCAAAAAAAGAGAACACAAAAGGTGTTCTCTCTTTAGTCTTGCCCCATCATAGATTGAACTTCTGATGCAAAGTCAGCCTTTTGTTTTTCTATACCTTCTCCAAGTTCAAAACGACTAAACCTTCTTACAGAAATATTCTCTCCAATCTTTGCTATCTTTTCTTTAATTAAATCCTTAATTGCCTTATCAGTATCTTTAATAAAAGGTTGTTCAAGTAGACAAATCTCTTTTAGATATTTTTCCAGTCTGCCTGTTACCATTTTTTCTACAACTTTTTCAGGCTTTCCTTCATTTAATGCCTGTGCTATAAGGATTTCTCTTTCTTTTTCCAAAAACTCCTGTGGTACCTCGTCAGGTGATACATAAAGAGGTTTTGCTGCGGCTATTTGCATAGCTATATCATTACATAATTCTCTAAAGTCATCGGTTTTGGCAACAAAATCAGTTTCACAGTTAACTTCTACTAAGACACCAATACGACCATTGCCATGTATGTAGGAAGCAACTACTCCGTCTGCTGCAATTCTACCTGATTTCTTTGCAGCATCAGCTAAACCTTTTTCTCTTAGGTAATTAACTGCTTTTTCTATATTTCCGTCACATTCCTGAAGTGCCTTTTTACAGTCCATCATACCAACACCGGTTTTTTCTCTAAGCTCTTTTACCATTGAAGCGGAGACCATTATCTACACCTCCTTATTTTTAGTCTATCTGAGATATAAGGGGATTGATTAATCAATCCCCTATTTCATTTACTCATTAATTGCTTCTTCTTGTTCTTCTAATTCAGCTTCCCCTATAACAGCCTGTGATCCTTCAATAACACCATCAGCCATTCTTGCAGTTAAAAGCTTAACGGCTCTTATAGCATCATCATTGCCTGGTATAATAACATCAACTTCGTCAGGGTCACAGTTTGTATCAACAATTGCAACTATAGGTATGTTAAGTTTTTTTGCTTCAGCAATAGCAATTCTTTCTTTTCTGGGATCTACCACAAATAATGCACCGGGAAGTTCTTTCATTTCCTTAATACCACCAAGGAATCTTTGAAGCTTATCCCTTTCATGCATTAATTGCGCAACTTCTTTTTTCGGCAGAAGGTCGAATGTTCCGTCCTCTTCCATTTTTTCAAGCTCATATAATCTTTCAACTCTTTTTCTGATAGTTCCAAAGTTAGTTAGCATTCCACCGAGCCAACGCTCATTTACATAAAATTGTCCGGAACGCTCTGCTTCTTCTTTTACAGATTCCTGAGCTTGTTTTTTAGTTCCTACGAACAAAATCTTCTTGCCACCGGTTGCAATATCCCTAATGAAATTATGTGCATCCTCAACCATTTTAACTGTTTTCTGCAGGTCGATAATATAGATACCATTTCTTTCAGTGAAAATGTAGCGAGACATTTTAGGGTTCCATCTTCTTGTCTGATGTCCAAAATGTACACCAGCTTCTAGCAATTGTTTCATTGAAATTGCACTCATTACGTACACCTCCTCTCAGGTTATCTCCTCCGCTTACTGTCATTATTCCCCAAAAACTCCATGTCAGTCGTCGGTCATCGGTAGTCAGATTTTAAAAGCTCTTTCTGATCACTGACGACTGACTACTGCTTTTAAAGTCACCCTTGTAGAATTCCAGTAGCGTGTGTATTTTTACCTAAAAATTATATCATACACTTATATTATTGACAACAACTCAAATTAGTAAATCAATAATTTTTAATATCAATTTAACATCGAACATCAGATATAGGTGACCAGTGAACGGTCGTCAGTCGTCGGTAATCGGTCTTCGGATTTATCAACAAAGATTTTTTCTGAGAGCTCTAACTACTGACGACCGACAACTGATTACTGACGACCGAAATGTTATCCTCTTAGTTTACTTAATTCTTCAAGCAAATTATCATTTAGAACTCTAATATAAGTTCCTTTCATACCAAGAGATTTGGATTCAATAACACCGGCACTCTCAAATTTTCGCAGAGCATTAACAATTACGGACCTTGTAATTCCGGCTCTATCTGCTATTTTACTGGCAACCAAAACTCCCTCATCACCTTCTAGTTCAGCAAAAATATGTTCTACTGCCTCTAACTCTGAGTACGATAAAGTGCCAAGGGCAATATGTACTGCTGCTCTTTTACGTGCTTCATCTTCAACTTTTTCAGCCTTTGACCTTAAAATCTCCATACCTACCACAGTTGCACCATATTCTGCAAGTATCAAATCTTCATTTGTAAATTCATCATTAAATTTTGCCAATATCAAAGTTCCTAAACGCTGCCCCCCACCCATAATAGGTACTAGAGTAGTTAACTTACTACTAAACAAACAGCTTCTTCCTGTAGTATTAAATATACATGAATTTTCATTTTGGCTGAAATTAGCCCTGGTTTCATTAATCCTTAGTAGCTCATCATTATAGGGTTCAGGAAATCTTTCAGAATCATACACTATCTTCTCCATAATCTCACATGCAAAACCTTCAATAAAGCTATGTCCTAAAATTTTCCCATGTCTGCTAACTATATAACAATTAGCATAGATTTCCTGGCAGAGAACCTGAGCAATTTCGTCAAAATCCACAGGATTTCCTGCTGTTTTTTGTAATAACCTATTAATATTTCTCGTTTTTTCTAATAAAGATTTCAAGTCTTTCCCTCCTTGGTAATAAACAATTTAGGTATTACTCCTGCTTTTATATGTGAAAGGCATATCTTCTAATATCATATCTATTTTTTTAAAGAATATAACGACTTAAATCCTGATCTTGAACTATATTATTTAGTTTATCTTCTACAAATTTTCTATCTATTACGATATTCTTTTGGTCAATTTCGGGAGCATCGTAAAACAAGTCTTCTAAAAGCTTTTCTAGTATAGTATGTAACCTTCGTGCACCTATGTTTTCTGTTTGTGCATTAACTGTCGAAGCAATTTCTGCTATTGTATTTATAGCATCCTCCATAAAATCAGTTTTTATTCCTTCCACTTCCAATAACGCTACATATTGTTTGATTAGAGAATTTTTAGGTTCTGTCAGTATTTGCTTAAAATCATCTTTTGTAAGGCTTTGCAGTTCAACCCTTATTGGAAACCTACCTTGTAACTCAGGTATTAGGTCAGAGGGTTTACTTGTATGAAAAGCCCCGGCAGCAATAAACAGTATATGATCTGTTTTTACAGGACCATACTTAGTCATTACCGTAGACCCTTCAACTATAGGAAGAATATCTCTTTGAACGCCTCCTCTTGAAACATCCGGTCCTTGACCTTTTTCTTGTAAGGCGATTTTATCAATTTCATCCAGAAAAACTATCCCTTCTTGCTCAGCAACATTTATTGCAACACTTACAACTTCATCCATATCTATCAATTTATCAGCTTCTTGTTGCAATAGTATCTTTTTGGCTTCTCTAATAGGTAATTTCTTTCTTTTTATTTTTTTCGGTAAAATTCCCCCTAGCATATCTTGAAAATTCATACCAATTTCTTCCATGCCTGTGCCAGATAAAATCTCTAATGCCTGAGGTGAACTATCCTGCACTTCAATTTCTACTAATTCTTCCTCTAGTTCAAGTTTTTTGAGTTTATTTCTTAAAATTTCCCTCTGTTCCTTTACTTTAGCTGCTTTATTTTGAAAATCTTGTTCCTGAAGATCTGTATCTGAAGCTTTAGCCTCAGCTCCAAACAGTAATTCTAATGGGTTATTATTAGTTTTTGATTTTATAGGCATGGGTGCCAGAATGCTAACTATCCTATCCTCTACACCTTTTTCTGCTTGCTTTAGAACCCTATCTCTTCTTGATGTCTTAACAATTCTAATAGATGTTTCTACCAGATCTCTAATCATAGATTCAACATCTCTTCCAACATAACCCACTTCAGTAAATTTTGTAGCTTCTATTTTTATAAAAGGAGCGTTAACAAGTTTGGCAAGCCTTCTGGCTATTTCTGTTTTACCAACTCCTGTTGAACCAATCATAATAATATTTTTAGGATAAATATCTTCTTGAAGCTCCTGGCTTAATTGTTTACGTCTATATCTGTTTCTTAGTGCTATAGCTACTGCTTTTTTTGCATCATTTTGACCGACTATGTATTTATCTAAATGTTTAACTATTTCCTTAGGAGTCAAATAACTCATTATTTCCCCTCCATAATTATAACATTTCAACAGTAATATTGTGATTTGTAAAAACACATATTGATGCAGCAATGTTTAAAGATTCTTTAACTATTTCTTCGGGAGACATATTGGTGTGATATGCCAAGGCTTTAGCTGCCGCTAAAGCATAACTGCCTCCTGAACCTATAGCTGCAATATTATCGTCCGGTTCAATTATTTCTCCATTTCCGGAAATAATCATTAACTGTTCATGGTTTCCAACTATTAATAAGGCTTCAAGCTTTTGAAGTATTCTATCTGAACGCCATTCTTTAGCCAGCTCCACTGCAGCCCGTTGGATATTACCTTGGTATTGTTCCAACTTTTTTTCGAATTTATCAAAAAGGGTAAATGCATCAGCTACTGACCCGGCAAATCCGGCTAATATTTTCCCATTAAATAATCTTCTTACTTTTTTTGCTTTTTGCTTCATAACGGTTTTATCGCCAAAGGTGACCTGTCCATCACCACCGATTGCCAGCTTATTGCCTTTTTTTACAGCAACTATAGTGGTTGCATGAAACATTTACTCACATCCTTCCCTAATGTCAGAGGTTGGACCAGATGTACTTGGCAAGCCAATTGGAGCGGATGTCGGACTTGTTGTCATCCTGAATGTAATGAAGGATCTAAGAGCAAGATTCTTCGCTACACTCAGAATGACAGCTCTACTCTAGTACAATTGGCAATTCCAGTCCGACTTCCTACTTCTGACTTCCGACATCTGCTCTATGCTCTTGGATGAGCTCTATCATATACTTGTTTGACACGATTTTTTGTGAAGTGTGTATAAATTTGTGTTGTTGACAGTTCCACATGACCTAATAATTCTTGAACAGTTCGTAAATCTGCCCCATTATCCAGCATATGTGTTGCAAAACTATGTCTAAACGTATGGGGGCTAACGTTTTTACTAATAGCTGCCATTTTAATGTATTTTTTTACAATATCTCTAATGGCTCTATCAGTTAACCTAGCTCCTCTGTTATTTAAAAACAGAGCTTTGGTATTTCTTTCTTTTTTTAAAAGTTTCACCCTGTTTTCATTTATATATACTTTCAAATGATGAATTGTTATATCAGAGAGCAGAGCCAATCTTTCTTTATTTCTTTTTCCTAGTACTTTTATGTACTTGTTTGTCCAAGAAATATCATCAATATCCAACGCCACAAGTTCACTAACTCTAATACCTGCAGCATATAAAACTTCCATAATGGCTTTGTCTCTAGCTCCATAAACACTTTGTACATCAGGCATTCCTAAAACCGCCATAACTTCTTCACCATATAAAAAAGTAGGTAACTTTTTTTCAGCTTTTGGCAAGGATAGTCTCAGTACAGGTGATTGTTCCAACACACCTTTATTTACTAGGTGTGCAAAGAAGCACCTTAAAGCAGATATTTTTCTTGAAATGGAGTTCCTACTCAAATTTTTAGAGTACAAGAAAGCCAGATATTTTCTAATAGTTAATATTTTTATTTCTTCTATAGATATCTCTAAATCCCTACAGTATATTAAAAAAACCTTAACGTCATCACCATAAGCTTTTACCGTATTTTCAGATAGGCTTTTTTCAATTAATAGATGGTTATTAAAAGCTATTATATATACATCTATGTTCATATATACCACCTACAGTGCTGTTTATACTAACATTTAATAAAAATTTAAAAACATCATATAAAATAGTATTATTTTGTAAAATCATTATAAATTACATTCTTAATGTTAACACATCAAAATATATTAGACAAGACAATATAGTCTATTTGATTTTTAAATAATCAAAATATATTCCTATTCTCTACAAATTTTCAACTATTTCTTGCAAGTCTTTTATAGCACGTTCTGCCATAAAAACCTTTTTGAGCTTTTTATCTTTAACTGTCTTACCCAAAGGACTGAGTAATCCAAAGTTTATATTCATAGGCTGAAAAGATCCTGCTCCGGGTCTGGTAATATAATTACTTAAAGCACCTATAGCAGTAGTAGTGGGAAATATAACAGGGTCGTTGCCTCTTAGCAGGTTATAGCAATTAATCCCGGCTACCATACCACTAGCTGTACTTTCTACATACCCTTCTACACCTGTTATTTGACCGGCAAAAAAAACATCATTTTTGGAGATTAATTGGTAAGTAGGTTTTAAAAGTTCCGGACTATTAATAAAGGTATTTTTATGAATAACTCCATAACGAACTATTTCTGCTTTTTCCAATCCGGGAATCATTCTTACCAGTTCTTCCTGATGACCCCATTTTAAACTGGTTTGAAATCCTACAAGGTTAAAAAGAGTTCCTTCCATATTGTCCTTACGAAGCTGAACAACTGCGTATGGCAAGGTATTATTTCTTGGATTTACAAGACCTACCGGTTTTAAGGGTCCAAAAATCAGGGTCTTATAGCCTCGTTTTGCCATTACTTCAACCGGCATACATCCTTCAAAATAAACTGCGTTTTCAAATTCCTTGGGTTTTGCTATTTCTGCCGTAACAAGAAAATCATAAAAGGTTTTATACTCTTCCTCTGTCATTGGGCAATTTAAATATGCTGCTTCACCTTTATCATATCTGGATGCCCAGTACACCTTTTCCATATCTATGCTGTCCTTACTAATAATAGGTGCTGCTGCATCATAGAAATACAAATAATCGCTTCCGGTAATTTTTAGTATAGATTGAGCCAGATTGTCACTGGTTAACGGCCCTGAAGCTATGATTAATGGTCTGTGATCGGGAATCTCTTTAACTTCTTCAGTAATAACTTCAATATTTTCATGTCCCTTAATTTTTTCTGTAACCATTTTTGCAAATCTTTCTCTATCAACAGCCAGTGCTCCACCTGCCGGCACTCTGGTATCATCGGCACATTTAATTATCAAAGAATCGAGAATTCTCAATTCTTCTTTTAATATACCTACAGCATTATCAAGGGTATCTGCTCTTAAAGAGTTACTGCAAACCAACTCTGCAAATTGATCTGTCTTATGTGCAGGAGTCATAACTGTCGGCCGCATTTCTTTTAAGATAACTTTAATTCCGCGTTGAGCCAACTGCCAAGCTGCTTCCGAACCTGCTAAGCCTGCACCAACAACCATTACCGGATTAGTCAGCATCTACTTTATCACCTTTTTCCTCTGGATCATCAACAAAATCACATTCTTTTGAAGTACAAATGATTTTTGTTTCTTTTCTTGTGCTTTTTTCTACTAGAAGTTCTTTACATTTTGGGCATGTTAATCCGGTTGGTTTATCCCAGGAAACAAATTCACATTCAGGGTAACCACTACAGCCATAAAATGCTCTTCCTTTTTTACTTTTGCGGATGATAATATCTCCATCCTTACATTGGGGGCATTTAACTCCAATATTTTCAACTATTGGCTTGGCATTT
>JGI20163J15578_10000509_pt1 | contig 16131 bp, 10 predicted proteins | sample TergutCu122P1_FD_15578 | JGI IMG/M metagenome (IMG submission 15578)
CTACTTCCTCTATGAAAATGTAGCCTCTATGCCTAAAAATATCAAAGAATATATTTCAGAGGAGCTTGGTTGTGAACCGATTCTTATTAACTCTGCTTTAGTGTCAGCTCAACAGCGGAAAAGACTTTACTGGACAAACATTCCATGTACCACACAACCAGAGGATAAAAGAATCTTGCTAAAAGACATCCTAGAGTCAGGACTCGCTTACCAAGACAAAAGCCATTGTATTGTAGCCAGGTATCAAGGGGCGGAGTTTCATAACTCTATTACTCGCAAACAACGAACCATGGTAGCAGAACCTCTCCCTATTCCCCTAAAAGACAAATCCCAAACCTTATGTGCCAGGTATTACAAAGAAAATCCCCTGTCTATGTTGAAACGTGGCAAGACAGGGCTTTTTGTTGCAGAGGAAGTCGTGAAGGAAGATACCGGAAACACTGCAGAAGAAGTCGTGAAAGAAGATGCCGGAGACATTGCGGAGGACATCGGAGCAGCTCTCCGTACTCGTGAAGATGTAAACGGTAGATTCAAACGACTGGAAGTTAGACACGACGGCAAGCTAAATGCTCTCACTACTGTTCAGACCGATAGCATCATTTGTTCCCCAATCCGCATTGGAGAATTCGGCAAAGGTGGCCAAGGGGATCGTATCTACAGTGTTAACGGAAAGACTGTATCTCTTATGGCACATGGTGGCGGACGTGGGGCAAAGACCGGACTTTATAAGGTGGATTTGCCAGATGGAGATTATACAATCCGCAAATTAACTCCCATAGAAACCGAACGGTGCCAAACACTTCCTGATAACTACACCGCTCTTGGCATTGATGATAAGGGCAGGGAAGTGAAAATCAGTAACTCTCAACGTTACAAAGCCGTTGGAAATGCTTGGACCATTGATGTAATCGCTCACATCTTAAAACACATGGAGGTAAATTAACATGCCATACGTTCCTGTTCCCCGTGACCTTACCAAGGTTAAAACCAAAGTTGCTCTAGGACTTACCAAACGCCAATTAGTATGTTTTGGCATTGGAGCTTTAATCGGTATCCCTGTTTTCTTTTTAACCCGTAATGTAATTGGCAATTCCCCTGCGGTACTTGTTATGATTGCCGTTATGCTTCCTGCCTTTTTCATGGCCATGTTTGAACGTGACGGCCAACCGGCAGAAAGGATATTGCTAAATATGATCCGTTCTCAATTTATCTTCCCTCAAACACGACCCTACAAAACCGAGAACTTCTACTCTCAAATCGGAAAGGAGGCAACCCTTGACCCAGCAACAAAAGCAACAAGAAAAACGACTTGCAAGGAGCCTACAAGAAGCAAAGGCGAATAAGAAAGACTTTCAGTCCGCAAACAACGTCCTGCAGTCTATCAAAACTAAAGCAAAAACTGACACAAAGACAACAGCACAGCCAAAAGCAGATAGTAAGTCAGAGGCAAAGACTGAAAATCAATCCTCTCCCTTATTCTACAAGCTCTTTGGAGCAAAATCTGCTCCACAAACCGCCCAGCAATCCATTCCCTATCGTACCATGCACAAAGATGGCATCTGTCGAGTAACGGATAGGCTGTACACCAAGACCATTACCTTTGGGGACATTAACTATCAGCTTGCCCAAAATGAAGACAAAGCCCAGATTTTTGATGGGTACTGTGACTTTCTAAACTACTTTGATTCTACCATCCATGTGCAGTTATCCTTTATCAACAAGTATGGAAATATGCAGGATTTTGAAAAGTCTATCAGTATCCCCTCTCAGTTGGATGAGTTTAATTCTATCCGTAAAGAGTATTCAGAAATGCTAAAGAACCAACTCTCCAAAGGCAACAACGGTTTAGTGAAGAATAAGTATATTACCTTTGGTATTGAATCGGATTCCTTACGTGAAGCAAAACCCAAACTGGAACGGATTGAACTAGACATTATCAACAACTTCAAAATGCTTGGAGTTTTAGCTTACTCCCTAAATGGCTTGGAACGTCTGGAAGTTCTTCATGGGCAACTCCATCCGGATGGTAGAGAGAAACTTCACTTTGATTGGAGTGAATTGCCAAAGACCGGACTGTCTACCAAAGACTATATTGCACCAACTTCCTTTGACTTTCGAGATAAGAAAGCCTTCCGCATGGGAACAACCATTGGGGCAACTAGCTTTGTACAGATTATTGCTCCTGAACTTACAGATAAACTACTAGCGGATTTCCTCAACATGGAAAATGCCATTACTGTCAATATGCATATCCAGTCCATTGACCAAACGGCAGCCATTAAAACCATTAAGCGAAAAATCACTGACCTAGATGCCATGAAGATTGCCGAGCAGAAAAAGGCAGTAAGGGCAGGGTATGACATGGATGTGATTCCTACGGATATTGCCACCTATGGAGAGGAAGCCAAGAATATCCTCAAAGAATTGCAATCTCGCAATGAGCGAATGTTCCTTGTCACGGTAATCATCTTAAATACTGCACCCAATAGGCAAAAGCTAGAGAACATTGTCTTTGCCACTGCCGGAATTGCTCAAAAGTACAACTGCTCTCTTAAAAGGTTGGACTTTCAGCAGGAACAAGGGCTGATGTCCTCCCTACCTTTAGGATTGAATCAGATTGAGATTCAACGTGGACTTACTACTTCCAGCACGGCCATTTTTGTTCCTTTTACTACCTGTGAACTATTTCAGGAGGGGCACGCCTTATACTATGGCTTGAATGCCTTATCCAACAACCTGATTATGGCGGATCGAAGGAAGCTAAAGAACCCTAATGGATTATTTCTTGGTACACCGGGTAGTGGTAAATCATTTTCTGCCAAGCGTGAGATTGTAAATGTCTTCCTTGTTACCGATGATGATATTATCCTAGCCGACCCAGAAGGGGAGTATTTCCCCTTAGTATCAAGACTAGGAGGGCAGATTATTAAGCTATCCCCCACTAGCCGCCATCGAATCAATCCCATGGATATTAACTTGGATTACTCCGATGACGAAGACCCCTTGACTCTCAAATCAGATTTTATCCTATCCCTTTGTGAACTGATTGTAGGAGGTAAGGAAGGACTCTCTCCCACAGAGAAAACCGTCATCGACCGATGTGTTCGCTTGGTGTACCGGGATTACCTTGGTGACCCACGCCCTGAAAATATGCCTATCTTAGAAAACCTTTACAATATTCTCCGGAACCAAACAGAGCAGGAAGCTCAGCATCTGGCAACAGCACTGGAAATCTACGTTACCGGAAGTTTGAATGTCTTCAACCACCATACCAACGTCAACCTGAATAATCGCTTGGTTTGTTTTGACATTAAAGAGCTTGGAAAACAACTGAAAAAGCTAGGTATGTTGATTCTCCAAGATACTGTCTGGAACCGAGTAACCATTAACCGTGCCGCTAAAAAGACTACGTGGTTTTATATTGACGAGTTCCACCTTCTCCTAAAGGAAGAACAAACGGCAGCTTATTCCATTGAGATATGGAAACGATTTAGGAAATGGGGCGGTATTCCAACCGGAATCACTCAAAACGTGAAAGATTTGCTTGCCTCAAGGGAGATTGAGAACATTTTTGAAAATAGTGATTTTATCCTGATGCTCAATCAAGCCGGAGGGGATAGGCAAATCCTTGCCAAACAATTAGGCATATCCCCACATCAATTGTCCTATGTGACCCAATCTGCCGAAGGAGAAGGTTTAGTCTTCTACGGAAACACCATCATTCCATTTGTGGATCGTTTTCCAAAGGATACGGAACTCTACCGTATTATGACCACTAAGCTAAGTGAGGTATCAACATGAGTAAAAGATTAAGATTTTCAGAAGATAATAAACAAGCCGGGGATTCACCGGCAAGCTCCAAAAGGAGGCAACAAGAACAATATTCTGGTGAAATGGATCCAAGCCAAGTAGGTTATCAATCAGATTCATCTTCAACCTACAGTGAACCCTACCCCGCAAGCGATAATTCCTCTACCACCAACAATCATTATTACCCTAACAACGATTCTTCTACAATCGGTAATGACTTCTCCACCACTAGCAATGATTCATCTGTCGATTATGGTAGCCATGATAGTTCTACTACTGCCACCGGCAACAACTCATCATCAACTACCACAGGTACAGGAGAGTCCTCTAGTTCCGCTAAAGGCAGAAGTTCTCCCCGCCTTGAAAGATTGGAGGAACGCAAAGGGCGATATGGAGAGCGGTTAGAATCCGCTTGTGAGGCTTTGCCTAAAAAGAAGAAACTCTCTCGTAAGCGTATCTATGATGAAGAAAAGAAGAAAGCCAAATCCAAACTAACCTTTGAGGAACAAGTCATCCCTCTTAGCGAGGCCAAGTGGAATCAGCCCAAGAAAAAGTCTGTTACAGGCATCATAGATAACTCCGCAAAGGGAGCCGCTATGAGAGAAGTCCACGGTAAAATCTATGCCGTAGAAGATGATAATGTTGGTGTGAAGTCTGCCCATCGTGGGGAGTTGGTTGGAGAAAGTATTTATCGAAGCGGAAAGCAAGCCACTGGCTCTGCTTACCAATTCTACAAGAATCGTCCCTATCGAAAAGCTGCAAGATTAGAGCTTAAATCTGCCAAAGCACAGGCAAAGCTAAACTACCAAAAGGCTTTAAGAGAGCATGGGAATCGTAAGGGGAATCCTATCTCTCGGTTCTTCCAAAAACGAGCTATTAAAAGGAAGTATGCTACTGCTCTTAGAAATGCCAAGAGAACTGCCAAAGGAGCAGGGAAATCCGTTGGCTTTATGGGAAAGGTAGCAAAACTTGTCACCAGTATCATTCGTAAGAACCCCATGCTTATTTTAAAACTATCCGGTGTAGGACTTATCATTATCCTTGTAATGCTTATCCTTACCATGTGTATGAATATGTTATCTGGTGGAAGTATCTTCATGGGTGCTGTGTCTTATGTGGCAAATTATGAGGATATTGACGATGCTTCTATTCTTTACACAGAACTGGAAACAGATCTACAGATTTATCTGCAAAATATCGAAGCCAATCACTCTGGTTTTGATGAGTATCGGTACAGTGTAGGGGCAATCAATCACAATCCCTTTGAACTAATGGCATATCTAACGGCAGTGTATGGAGAGTTTACCTTTGGGCAGGTTGAACCTGTTATCCGTGAGATATTTGCCCAGCAGTATCAACTCACGCTTTCCCCTGTTACAGAAATCCGTACTCGAACAGAAACCAGAGTAGATGAAAATGGTAACACCTACACTGTCACCGTGGAGTATGAGTGGCGTATCTTAAATGTCACCTTACAATCAAGCCCACTTTCTATGGTTCTCTTTTCTCGAATGTCCTATGAGGAACGACAGCATTTCAACATTCTTATGGCTTCTCGTGGGGCTAGGCAGATTGTCGGCAATCCCTTTGATTTTAATTGGTTACCTCATTTGAGTAGTCGCTATGGTTTCCGCATTTGTCCTATCAATGGTGGCAAGGCATTTCATGCCGGAATAGATATGGGGCTACCAACCGGAACACCTATCTTAGCAGGATTTGACGGTATAGTGACAAGTGTTGGCTATGCTCCTGATGGATATGGCAGATTTGTTGTAATTGATAACGGAGCCGGATTGCAAGCTCTGTATGCTCATTGCGATGCCATCTTAGTATCTCAAGGACAAACTGTCTTAGAAGGAGATTTAATTGCTACGGTTGGAAATACAGGAGCATCAACCGGTGCTCATCTACACATGGAAGTCATTCGTAATGGCAGACATTTAAACCCGTTGTTCTTTGTAATGACAGGCTGTGAAGGTGGACTTGGGGGCATCCAATATGGCGATGCACGACCTCTAACCCCTGAAGAATTTGCCATCCTCTACGCCGAGGCCATATCCCATCTAGGTAAACCTTATGTATATGGAGCAAATGGACCAGATGCTTTTGATTGTAGCTCCTTTGTGGCTTGGGTATTCAGACATTCTGGCATTTATCCTCTTGCTCGAACCACCGCCCAAGGAATCTTCAACCAAAGCACGCCCATCCCTATGAGTTATATTAGCCCCGGGGATATTGTCTTCTTCACTCGAACCTATTCCACCACCGACACCGTAACCCACCTTGGTATCTATGTCGGAAATGGCATGATGATCCATGCCGGTACTCCGGTAAACATTACAAGCATAAACACACCCTTTTGGCAGAGCCACTTCTATGCCGTTGGGCGCTTAAACTGGTAGCCCTTTAGGGAGGAAAGGAGGATATTTTGAATCCACGTATTGAAAAGATTACAGAAGATATTGCTAAGTTACGAAATAAAATCACAACTGCTCAAAACCGTTTACGGGAGTTGGAACGGCAAAAGCTAGAACTGGAAAATGCTGACATTGTGGCGGCAGTTCGTTCCATTAATGTACCACCGGAAGAACTTGCCAAAATGATTCAAAAGTTACAGAGACAACCTATCCCACACATCAAGAAGGAGGACTTGCCCCTTGAAAAATAAAACAATCATCACCCTGGTACTCCTGCTTCTTATGAGTACCTTTTTCATGCCTTTAAGTGCTTTCGCAATGACAAAGGGCGAGGATTCCACTGAGGAAACACCTTTGCCAATCTTAGAGGAAAAAGAGGCTGAAGTGGAAGAAAAGGAAGAAGAACCAACATCCCTTGAACCACCTCCGGCGGATTCCTCTACCGGAAATCCTTTCACACCTGATGGGACGGCAACGGTTGTGGATAATGCCACTGGTGAAGATGGTAAGGAGTTCTTCACCTTTTCCACCGATGAAGGCAATGTATTCTTTCTTATCATTGACCGTAGCCGTTCTTTTGACAATGTATATTTCCTAAATGCTGTAACAGAGCGTGATTTAATGGCACTAGCTGAACGTTCAGAGGAAGATACAACATTTTCACCAATCCCACCACCACTTCCCACACCTGAATCAGAAGATGAATTACCCGAAGAACCTGAACCTCCTATAGAATCAGAATCACAATCCACCAATAACGGCACCATCATCTTTATAGTCATTGCAGCCCTTGCTTTTGGCGGAGCCGCTTACTACTTGAAAATATTCCGCCTGAAAAAGCAAGGGTCTGCCTTTGATGAAGAAGACGAATATGCCGAGCATGAAGACTTGGAAGATGAAATGGAGTTTTTAGACGAGGATGACTTAGAAGACGTAGACTATCTCGACGATGAGGAAGACGACCTTAGAGCTGAGGACAAGGAAGAAGAACGGTTAATTGATGAAATCTACTAGAGGCATTTCCACCAATGGGGTTTACTTCCAAAGATGATTAAGTCAACAGTCAGATAAAGAATTGTTTAGGGCGGGGCAGTAGTTCCGCCCTCTATCTATGAAAGGAGATTTTTGAATGACAAAAAGAGAAGCAGCAGAAAAATGGGTAAGTGAATTTAACGCTATCCCTACCAATATGATTGGAAGAATCTGGCAGAGCAACATGGAAGAAATGCAGGAAGTAACAAAGCCCCGTATTGGAGATCGGGTATTTCATTACCCCTCTCAAGAAGGTGGGGAGATTGTACAAGTTCATCCGGATTCCAATGAGTATGAGCTTCGGATTGACGATGAAGTTGTCCGTTCTACCTTAGATGATTTTACGATGGAACATTATGACGGATTACCGGCGTGGGGAACCATGTGGAACTTCGGTTCAAAATTGGATGAATATTGGCTAGAGGAACAAGACGGCATTGACCGATTGTCGGCTTGTGGCTTTCGAGTTTTTGAGCATGAGGAATTTGGATACTTCTTTGGCATTGATGGAGCCGGATATGACTTCTATGAACAACACTGGATTCCACTTTACGAATCACGAGGATTAAATTGGCATGAAAAAGATAGGGATAAAGACAAGAAGACAGAACAGCCGTCCATACTTGCTTCCCTCGCTACAAATGCCGAAAAGAGCCGGGAAATGTTTGGAACTACTGATCCGCTTTCTCCTGAACGACAGGACGAATCTCGCTGATGGCAAAAGAACGGAAACGTCCCATTCGAATTGTATTCTACCTCAACGAACAGGAGCAAGCATTACTAGAAGAAAAAATGGAAGAGGCAAACATTCAAAACCGGGAAGCCTATATACGGAAGATGGTGCTTGACGGCTATGTTATAAAAATGGATTTTACCGATGTGAAACGAATGATCTGGCTACTCTCCAACGCTACAAATAATCTGAATCAGGTGGCAAAACGAGCCAATGAAACACGGAGTGTTGCCATCGCTGATATTCAGGCTTTACATGAGGATTATCAAAAGCTCTGGAGAATGGCTAGAGAGATAGCAAGAATGTTGGCAAAACCCCACAGTGGTTCTTAGCTACTGTGGGGGTTGCCACATTATAACGATTATTTACATACAGGTGATATGCTATGACTGACTTAAAAGCACGAGTACAATAGACCAATGCGTTTTGCCCATAAATTTTCACTACAAATGTTTTTCTAAAATGTTTAGACCACTTACCCCAATAAACTTGAATGGAAAACATTATTTTTCGAGATAAATACCTTACTCTTAAAAAAGGCTACAGGCTCTAAGTAGTTGTGCGCCATCTCATAAATAGCAGAAACCGTAGAAAATTCACCTCTATAGATTCAATTATTTAATTTAGTCATCCCCATATAAGTCGAAATCATCATATATAAAAAGCTTAGTAAAACTATCATCTAATCTCTCGAAAAACGTTATAATATCATCTGTTCCTTCGTAAACAGTCTTTACACCCTTTACGTTTATAATGAGCTTACTAATATTTCTAAGTTCGCGAGATAAGGTAGAATAATTCACTGAAATATCATTATAGAGCCGCTCAGCAGTAATTTCCAACTCAAAACTTTTTTGCTGCCCAAAGTCAAATAAATCCATGACGCCTTTATCAAATATAAACTCCCTATTTTTGCTAATGATATGAATTTTCTTTAAACCTTTTATGTCTTCAATAAAAAGTTCATTCACCCCGACTTCTTCTATTGACTCTGTATCAATTACTAGAGTCAGCTGCGCAATCTTGCCAAAACCGATTAACTTACGTAAGGAAATGTCAAAATCTCTATTTCGGAGCTCTAAACAAATAACTAATTCATTAATACTTATTAAGTGCGTGTTAATATCCTCATGCAAAAAACTTTCGTAAACAATATGCCATTCACAGCTCCTTATTTTTCCAATTCCCTCTAGCATAGTAAAGCACTCTGCGTCATTTATTATTATATTATCCCATTTATTATCCATAGTAATAGATAAGTGCTCACACAAATCTTTTATTAACACTGATAAAGTAGCAACGGACTTATCCTTGGCAAATGCACTTTCAAGAAAATAATCTGACAATCCACTATCCACAATATCTTGTAACTCAAATTCTTGAAGCTCTGTGGTGATATACGAACTTACTCTATCGCAATTAAATTTACTCAGGTATTCTTTTAGATAAGACAATGACTGTACTGTTGAAATTGCTAGAAGTACTTTTGCACAGTTCATGAGTTCATCAGCTGAATAAGAAGAACAAAATTTAAGATAAGGAATTATTGCCTGTGGCACATTTTTAGCAAGTAATGTTGCTTCTTCATCGTTCTTCGGTGGAATAACATCAGGAATTAGATTTGTAACCTGAGTGCGCAAATCCGCTGACAACTCAGATGGAATTTCAAAATATGCTACGGCAAAGGAAATATAGCGATTGTCTTTTTGCCCACGACATAGCAAATGGGTAATTATTTCATTGGCGAACTCTTGTGTAGCCATCTCCATTGCCAACATGATTACTTCATTCCATGTATGGTCAAATATGTTTTTAAGGAGAAGACCAGAATCAAAATTTGCTACTATTACCTTAGCTGCCAAATACTCTTGAAATGTTTTATGAATGAAATCAATATCAGTTGTAGATAAATTGCGAAGAATCCCACTTCGTTCAACAAAATAATTTAAAATCTTCTCTGCCTCTATATCTTTCACTACATCTCTCATATTCTGTATCTTTGTATCAATTCTTCTTAGAACATACCTAGTTTTATATGATGATTTATCATTATATTGATAATAGTATGCAATGTCTTCTATGATTATATTTTTTTCATCCTTTTTTAGCTTATCCCCTATATCATGACTAACACCTCGCTTTTCATCTCTTGAATTTAAAAGCATTTTAACACATTCTTCATAAACATCTTTTCTTGTTTTTGGAAGAACTCTATAATCACTGTGCCACAAACCACAAATCATAGCACACAACAAGGGGTATGAAGCCAGTTTTTTCAGAGATGTGATGCTGCGAATTTGATTGCTCAACTCTAAACTAAATCTATTTATATCATTGTTGTTCCATTGGTAATGAAGAGCCACCGATTTGTGCCAATTATAAATAAACTCAGCTATTAAGTTATTAGACATTGGCTCTAATGAAATAACTTTAAATCCATTACCTATAACCCTTCGTTTATTATCTGACGACAAACAAGGTCGTGAAGTTATCATTATTTTCATTGCGTTTGTATGTTGAATATGTAATATCCAATCTATAACCTCATCACGTCTTCTCTCTGAGATTTCATCAAGTCCATCTATCAGTAGTAACGCACGACCACTTTTGAAAATACTGTCTACCCATTTGTCAGATTTCGCATTTGTAATAAGCTCTGATACCATATTTCTTATATATCTGTAAGATACACTTCCAGTTAATTTCCTTAGTTCAATAACAAAGGGAATATATTCCGACCAATTATTCCTTGGAAGATTGCTATCCAAAATAGCTGAGTTAATTGCTAACCAATTAATAAGGGTCGTCTTTCCAGTGCCTGCCTCACCAAGCACCACCAGATAATCATCTTCAAGGAAATCATTAATATTTAATGGTGTTCCATCATCTGTATTTATTGCATTAAGAGTTACATATGCCTTCTCAAGCATATAACGTTTAGCCCTTGCATCAATGCTTGCTCCAAATAAGTTGATTTCACTATATTTCTTTCTAATAGCATTCTTATACTCAAGTTCAACGTTTGATTCATCTAAAGAATGTTCGTTTAGTAAGCTAAGAATTTGTTTTTCTAGTATTTGAGTAAGATTCTGTAGCTCATCTAATATTTTAGAGACATTTATATGCGTTTCTTTAGTTATTATATTGTGATTTTCTTTAGCAATACTTAAATAGTCCACTATGATAGACACTGTAAACCGCAATATTGGCCTCAATGCACTTAATTCATTCTCAGAAAAACCCATTTTTTCGGTGAAGAACTGGTTTGCAATATCATTATATATACTGGACTTATTGAATTCAAATAAGAGCAAGTTATCAATTCTAAAATCATATGTATTGAGAATAATATCTATCTGCTCAACACAGAAATCATGTTGTTCTTTTGAAAGATTCTCGCCATTTGCAAAGGTCTCAACATTAACCACAATTTTGTCTCTTATCTTGCTGAAAGCATAATAATTATTCATACCATCTTCATAATTCTCAGTGAGCGAGGAAAAAAAAGTGTCTGCAATTTCTGCAGCATCATCATTGAATATATTCTTTACAATTATCTTTGCAATCGTCTGTCCAACAGTGATATATTTTTTTGCCATGACTATATCCTCCGAATCTCTCTACTTTATACCACCATAAGTATATCATACCGCAAAACGTTTATTCAATCAGAAAGTATCTGTAACAAAAAATCGACCATTTAAGCTCAACTCAATCTAATTAACCATTTTTTTAACTTGACAAACAGACTGCTTTTGGTTTCTAATCACCCTATACAGCATACATAGACTTAAAAACATAGGAATTAGAAATAGCAATCTTAATCATACTAGCAATTACCTGGCAGCTTTTTTCATACCAATATTAGCAAAAATACTGATTCAACTTTTCTATGCCTTTGTTCTTCTCGCAACATGGATATTTGTGTTTGGAGTCGGTGACACTTTGAGCATAGGTCACTTCTTAACATAGATATGCATACCGTTTTTGTGATTCTGATTTACTTGGTCGCCATAGGCATATAGTGCGTTATTCAAAATATTCGTATTTTCAAAACTTACATCTTTAGCCTGAATTATTCATGAAATCTCAAACTTCATAAATCTTTGTTTTAATGTAGCCTTAATCAGCTTCTTCTTCGAAGGAAGCGCTTTTGCTCCCTAAAAAGGGCGCAAAATCCCCTTGATTATATTTGTAGTTGCTTCTGAAGCTGTCAAGATCCGTTAAACGTTACTATTCTAGTTGCAGCTTTGCTTACGTGTTAACATATAGGTACGACTCCTTTCTAGGTGAATGGCGGATTTGTTTCTAGTCAATTCAATTTCACCATAAACCAGTGAGGAGTTGTTTGATTTTGTAACAAAAAGAATCCCCTATTTACAGGGGGCGTGGCGTTTCGCAAACGCCTAATTAGTGATTTTTGCCAGAAAGGAGGAGCGAATGGCAACCACATGGATTAAACCCATCCGCACGAATCGTAGCAAAACTATCGCCCAAACGCTTGCTGACCGTACCAATTATGTTAAAGATAAGAACAAGACTTCTGTGTTGGATTATGCGAAAAATCCCGACAAGACCATGAGCGGAGAATACGTAACAGCTTATGCTTGCACTCCTGAAATGAGTGATATAGAGTTCCTGCTCTCAAAGAAAGAATATGAATCCATCACCGGACGAACACAGGATAAAAACATACTGGCCTACCACATTCGTCAAGCCTTTAAACCAGATGAAATCACACCAGAGCTTGCCAATAAATTAGGCCATGAACTGGCCAAACGATTCACCAAAAATGCTCATGCTTTTATTGTGGCAACTCATGTAGACCGCAAGCATATCCACAACCACATTATCTTCAATTCCACCACCATCGATAGCACCCGTAAATTTCAAAACCCTATGCGTTCAAACAAGATTATTCGTCGAATCTCGGATCAGATATGTTTGGAATATGGACTATCTGTTATTGAGAACCCCAAGCCTCCTCGTGGTCATTATGGCTCATGGTTGGCTAGTCAAAAGTTGGAATTGCTGATTGATTTGCAAAACTCCATTAAATCAAAAGACAGTCCGGGATACGCTCATTGGGCAAAGGTATTTAGTCTGAAGCAGGCAGCAAAGACACTTCTATTCTTACAGGAGAATAACCTCACAGATATGAAGAAATTACAGTATACCGCCCAAAATGCCAAGGATGATTTTAATGCTCTCCAAAGTGAAATCAAGGCCATAGATACTCGACTGGAACAAATTAGTACCTTGCAAAAACACATTGGAGCATATCGTAAGACAAAGGACATTTATGCTCAGTATGGCAAAACCAAAGACGAGCGGAAATTCTATCAGGAAAACGAATCTGCCATTGAGACTTGCAGATCTGCCAAGGCATACTTTGACCTTATCAATCTCAAAAAGCTACCGACCATTCGAGCACTAAAACAAGAATATGCCACTCTCATCACCGAGAAGAAAATGCTCTATAAGGATTACCACACCAAGCGGAAATTCATGAAAGAGATATTGACGGCAAAGCAAAATGCGGAGCTGATGTTAGCCCACAAGGATACTACAAAAATAAAAGAACAAGACCGTGGCTCCAGATAGTTTTTATCTTTTTGTAGCTACGGCAGACGCGACAGCGGCTTTAAATGGGGATTTGTCCAAAGTGGCAAATCCTCATTATTTTTGTGGGGCAAATCCTCACAAAAACGTGTCTAGCTGTAGCAGACACCTTGCTTGCCACCGACCTGACGAGGTCGGTTGGCGGGCACAGCCCCGCATAGGTTTAGAAAGAAATCTAAAAATGTTTTAAGAAGAATTTATGGCGAAATAACTCTTGACAAGGTTATTCGTAAATGCTAAACTTAACATTGTTATTTAAAATAATTATGTTATTTAGGAGGATTATATGGGGCCAAAAGCACGTCGGGAAAAAGAAAAAAAAATGATGAAAGATGATATTCTAAAAGCTGCTACTGAAATTATCCTTGAAGAAGGATATGACAAATTAACGATGCGCAAGATTGCTGATAGAATTGAGTATACTCCTACTACCATCTATCTCTATTACAAAGATAAGGCACAAATTATCAATGGCATTTTAGTTGAGGTGCAAAAGCAAACTGTGTTTAATGCAATGGCAACTGCAGAAGAAAATAAAAACGCTCCCCTTGACAAACGATTGGAGTTAATTTTTAAATCTTTTATCAATACGATGGTTAGCAAAGCTGAGATGGGGAGAGCTGTTATTAGAAGTGGAACAAAGTCTATATTTGAGGAATCAGATGGTACAGAACCACCGGAAGAAAATGGGCTTTTTATGCTGTATGAGATGTTGCTCGAAGGGCAAAAGCAATCAATATTTCGAGAGTTAGATAAAAATGTTCCTTGGATGCTCTTATCCGCATTATTAGGGTTTACCATGAATGCGATAGAAAACCAAAGATACCTTAAGCCTGATTGGAATAAGCAAGTTGATGTCTATGTAGAGATTTTAATTAACGGTTTGCTTCAAGGAGATAGGCGACAATGAAGACGAATAAAGTCATAACTATTCTGTCCGTTTTCGTTATTCTTTTAGTTTGGCTCACTGCTGGATTTGGATTATTTTATACTGACGGTGGCAGCCCCAGATTCTTTGAAAGCATGCATGGAGTAACGGTGCAATTGTTTGGTGATGGAGTATATGCCAACCACTCCTTCCTTGTGGCAGGTGTAAGGAAGGGAACAGATGCAGTGATGCTATTGTTGTCCATTGGTTTTTTTGTTGCTACTGCAAAACGGAGCTTAGGCAATAAAGTGAAACTAGTACATGCTGGCATACTGTTTTCAATTTTGTATTATGCTGTAACCTTGGCTTTTGAAACCATTTATAACAGAATGTTCTTGGCATATGCGGCATTACTATCTGTTGCCTTTTTTGCATTTGTGTTCACTATGATTGACCTTTTCGCTACAATTCGACCTGTAGATAAAAATGTAAAGTACACCAAAACCGCAATATTTACCATGCTATGTGGATGTGCAGGACTGGTTTGGCTAATGGATATTATTCCTGCCACAATAACAAATGTTCCGCCGGATTTCATGTCCATATATACCACAAGTCCTACTAAATTTTTGGACATCGCCATATTTTTCCCTTCCTATATATTAATTGGCGTTATGTTGCTTAGAAAAAAGATAGCAAGCTATATATTTGTGTCGCTTGCACTTTCATTTATAACATTTATTGCTGTTGTAGTGATAGGGCAAACCATTTCTCATATGATATATGATGTGTATATTCCAATTCATCAGTTGATTGGTTATGTGGGAATTTTTGTGGTTTTAGGTTCGGTTGCGCTGATAGTAAATATGAAATTCATGTTTACGTGTTGGCCTAAAACAGAGATTAGAGGATGATTCAATGAAAATAAATAGAAGAAAGAGAAGAATCGCAGTTTTATATCATTCAGGTGTAGGAAACACTAAAAAGGTATCAGAAAAAATCTCTGTTCAGTTAGGGAAAAATTATGATACGGAAATATACTCTATCGAGAAATTACCCGGAAATTTTGACTTTGATAATTATATAGGTCTTGTTATCGGATTCCCTGTGATTCATACTCACCCATCTACAAGAATCCTTAAATTCATTGAAAGCATAAATTCCTTACCTGAACCCAAAGCGGCATACATATTTACTACTTGTGGATGGTATTCAGCGAATACATTAAGGATATTTTCAAAGTACTGTGTTACAAAAAATATTATTCCGATTATGAATAGGGTTTACAATGGTTGTCCTGCTGCTGACGGAACATTGCTTGTTCCTTTTGTCAAAAGGCTTTTTCGTTTCCCTAAAAATATTGATAATGTTATCGCTGATGATATAAATATCTTTAGTGAAAAGATAAATAATGGCGTTATAGCTCTAAATAAGCCTGCATTTAAGCTGTACAGCATTTTGAATTATCCCAATAAACTTGGAGGTCATTTCATTACGTTTCGGATTTATTTACACAAGCACAAATGCTCAAAGTGCGATAATTGTATCAATAATTGTCCCCCTGGTGCATTTAAAAAAAGTGCCGACAATTATCCGATTTTTCACTCCAGCAAATGTGAAAAATGTTATCGTTGTATCCATCATTGCCC